>MDTG01079608.1_pt1 | contig 140749 bp, 121 predicted proteins | sample 811421 | NCBI WGS metagenome assembly MDTG01 (sample SAMN05326645, study PRJNA326480) | marine metagenome | isolation source: seawater | place: Pacific Ocean: South East | collected 2011
GATCGGGATGAACACCGCCGGCGACACCGAGCCGTATTCGGGATGCGTCCAGCGTACCAGGGCTTCGGCACCGGAAAACGCGCCGGTCTCCAGATCCATCTGCGGCTGGAAGAAGAGGGAAAACTCGCCCCGCTCGACCGCGCCGCGCAGGGCCACCGAGAGCTCGCGGCGGCGACGCTCGGCCTGGTCCATGACGCTGTCGCAAAAACAGGTGCGCTCGATGGTGTCGATCTTGGCACGCGCGAGCGCAAGCCCGGCATTGGCCAGCAGATCGGAGGCGGACAGCCCATGATCGGGATAGATCGCAACGCCCATGCCGGATGCACAGGGGAGCACCATGCCGGACGCCTTCAGCGGACGGCGGAACAGGGCGTCCAACCGCTCCAGGAAGCCATCGACCTTTTCGGAGGCAGACAGACGGCGCATCACCGCAAACTCGTCGCCGCCGATGCGCATGGCGACTTCGCCATCCTTCAGCCCGTTCTGGATGCGGGCGCCGAGTGCCGCCAACAGGGCATCGCCGGCTGTATGGCCACGCAGGTCGTTGATCGCACGGAAATCGTCAAGATTGACCAGCACCAGGCACAGGCGGCTGTCGTTGCTGTCGGCCCACACGCATTCCTCGTCGAGGCGGCGGGAGAACAGCGACCTGTTGCCAAGGCCGGTCAGCGGATCGAAATCGGAAATGCGCTGCAGGTCGGCATCGGCCGTGCTGCGGGTCTTCAAGTCAAGCAGGGCCGTGACGACACCCATGCCGATCACCATGGACCCGACGCCGGCAACCGCAAGGGCAAGCGCCCAGAACTGGTCCACATTCGGCGAAAAGAGCGGGCGCAGCGGCGTCACGGTCATCGCCGTCATGCCGGTGAAATGCAGGAGGACGATGCCAAGGACCAGCGCCGTCATGGCGCCGTGCCGACACCAGCGGGTGGTCGGGCGCATGAAGCGGTTGAGCGCCAGCGCCCCGAACACGAGGCTCGCGATCACCGAGGCGACAACATAGTCCCGGTTCCAGTTGATGATGCCTTCGACCCGGTATCCGGCCATGCCGAGGTAGTGCATCGAGGCGACCGATGCGCCGATGACGATGCCGCCGGCCTCGGGCGCGAAGCGGAACAGCCCGCTGCACGCCAGCGCGAAACCGAGTGCCGAACCGACAATGGCGAGAAACAACGAGAGGATCGTCAGCGTCGCGTTGAAGTAGACCTCCGCCTGCGTCTCATAGGCGAGCATCGCGATGAAATGCGTGCACCAGATCGAGGAGCCGGTGGCCATGCCATTGAGAAAGAGCCAGCCCGCGCGCGTCCAGCCTTCGGTGTCTCGGGCGCGCTGAAACAGGCGAAAGCTGATCCACGCTCCGACCACGCACATGCCGGCCGCCAGCGCGACCAGCGCCGGATTGTGATCTATCGTGATGCAGGCGATGACGTCGAGCACGAACGGCCCACCATGAAGGACGTGTCGGCCATCCTTCGACGGTTCGCACGCACAATGGAACTGATCCAGTTATGAGGCCCCTGCGGCTCCCATACCTGCAACTAATTGCAATATCCTTGAAAGACCTTAACGGATCCCTATCCGGATTTTCCCTTACCCGGAAAACCGCCCGGTGATCCGGCGCAAAAATCCTCGCAAGGCCTCGGCCTCGACTTCATCCAGATCGCCGAGCAGACGCCGCTCCGCCTCGGCGATCCGCGGCCGCACCGCGCGGAACCGCTCCCGCCCTTCGCGGCTCAGGCGATAGGCGACCCGGCGACCGTCGCCTGCAACGCGAACCTGTTCCAGCATCCGGGTCGTGACGAGCGGCTTGAGTGCCGTCGTCAGCACCGAGGGCGCGCTGGACATAGCGGCCGCGACATCGCGATGGGTGATGCCCGGATTGCGGTCGACGAGTTCCAGGACCATGAACTGCAACGGCGTCAGGGCTTCGCCGGCGAAGACGTCGCCGAAGACCTGATGGCCGCGCAGGAAGGCATGGCGCAGCAGGTGGCCGACCAACTCGTTGAGAAGGCCATAGTCGAGAGACGCACTCGGCGGGACTTCGCCCGAGCCTGCGCGCGCGCTCATGGTCACGCAGCCGGGACGATCGGCGGGCGTTGATTCAAGGCTTCCACGTCGAAGCCGGCGATCCGCTTGTAGCCGGCGGCCGTTTCCAGCAACTCCTCGCGCGACAGCACGTCCTCGATCCGCCCGAACCCGTTCGGGGCTCGCTCCTCGACCACGTCGAGCACCTTGTCGGGGCCGTCGGCGCGGTTGGCGAGCACGATGCGCGCCGTGGCCGGACGCCGCTCCTCCTCATAGGCGGCAAGCGCTGCCGGCACCGCGCCATGGCGCAGGATCTCGCGGGTCAGCACGCGGGCGTCGAGAATCGCCTGGCTCGCCCCGTTCGAGCCGATCGGATACATCGGGTGCGCGGCATCGCCCATCAGCGTCATCGGCCCATGGGTCCAGCGCGGCAGCGGGTCCCGGTCGACCATCGGATATTCGAAGATCTCGGTGGCGTCGCGGATGACCGCCGGCACGTCGAGCCAGTCGAAATGCCAGCTGTCGAACTTCGGCAGGAAGTCCGCCCTGTCGCCCGGACGGTTCCAGTCCTCGCGCCGCCACAGGTAATCCGCCGGCAACCGCAGGTCGGCGATCCAGTTGATCAGCGAGCCTTCCGAGCCGTCGTCGAGCGTGATGTCCTCGATCGGATAGCAAACGAACTTGCGCGGCTTGCAGCCGGCCATCGCCATGGTCCGCCCGCCGAGAAACTTCGGACCGCGGGTGATGCCGCGCCACATGACGATGCCGCCCCATACAGGCAGCCCCTCGTCGGGATAAAGCGTCGCGCGGGCGGAGGAATGAATGCCGTCGGCCGCGATGAAGACGGATCCCGACACGCTGCCAAGCCCCTCGCCTGTGGCGCGGTCGACCAGATCGATCTCGATGCCCTCGCCCGCATCGCGCCAGGCGGCCACGGCCGCACCGCAGCGCACGGCATCCGGGCCGAGCCGTTCGCGCACCGCATCAAGCAGCATCATCTGCAGCTTGCCGCGATGGATGGAAAATTGCGGCCAGGCATAACCGGCGGTTTTTCCGCGCGGCTCCGACCAGACCGGCTGGCCGTGGCTGGAGAAATAGGCGACCTCGCGGGTGCGCAGGCCGATGGCGTCGAGCCGGTCGAGGAGACCCAGTTCATCAAGCTCGCGCACCGCATGCGGCTGGAGATTGATGCCGACGCCGAGCGGCCGGATCTCGCGCACGCTTTCGAACACGCGAACCGGAATGCCGACCTGATGAAGGGACAGGGCGAGCGTCAGGCCGGCGACCCCGGCACCTGCGATCAAAACCGTCATTGTCGTGGAACTCTTGTCTCAGGGACCGCCTTGGGCGCACACGGGCGGATGGACCGCCCGTGTGGCCTGACGCGGGTCCGTCCGCCTCAGTTGGCGTCGGCGTATTTGGAGATCATCGCCTTGGCGTCCTCCACCATCGCCGCGCCGTCATAGCCCTTGGCCGTCACTTCGGCGACCCAGGCTTCGACGACCGGCTCGGCGGCCGCCTTCCAGCGCGCGACCTCGTCCTCGGGCAGCTTGCGGATGATGTTGCCGGCCTTTTCCGCCGCAACGATCCCCGGCGCGTCGCCCTCATCCATCACGCGACCGACCCATTTGGACATCTCGCGGCCGCTGTTGGCGTCGATCACCGCCTTGAGATCAGCCGGAAGGCTGTCGTATTTCGCCTTGTTCATGGCGAAGACGAAGGTCGCGGTGTAGAGCCCGCGCGGGCCCTCGAAGTCGGTGTGGCTGCCGACGAGTTCGGCGACCTTGAGCGGGGTGGTGACTTCCCACGGCACGACGGTGCCGTCGATCACGCCCTTGGACAGCGCCTCGGGCATGGCCGGAACCGGCATGCCGACCGGCGTCGCGCCCAGCGCGCTCAACAGCGCATTGGTCTGGCGCGTGGGACCGCGCAGCTTCAGACCCTTCATGTCCTCAAGGCTGGAGACGCCCTCGCCCTTGACGTGCAACAGGCCCGGCCCGTGCACATGCAGCGCGATCGGATGCACGTCCTTGAATTCCTCGGTCAGATACTTCTCGTAGAAATCCCAGAACGCCTGGCTGGTGGCTTCCGCCTTGGCAGGCATGAAGGGAAGCTCGAAGGCCTCGGTGCCGGGGAAGCGGCCGGGCGTGTAGCCGGGAAGGGTCCAGACGATGTCGACCACGCCGTCGCGCGCCTGATCGAACAGCGCCGGCGGGCCGCCGCCAAGCTGCATCGACGGATAGACCTCGACCTTGATGCGCCCGTCGGACTCCTTCATCACCTTTTCCGCCCAGGGCGTGATGAAGTTCTTCGGCACGGGCGCGGGCGCCGGCAGGAAGTGGTGGACGCGCAGCGTCACCTCCTGGGCAAGCGCGGGCGCAATGCCGACGCACAGGGCGACGGCGGCAAGGGCTGCGGATTTCAAGCGATTCATGCGCGGATCCTCCCGGAAGGCGTTTCGACCGGGTTCCATTCCCGGCTCGCGTCGCTACAGCCGCACGAACCGACCGGAAGGTCAAGCCGAGGGCTGATCGTTTATGATGTAAACGAGTATGCCGCCGGCCGCCGCCGGGATCAAGCCGCCAGAGCGGCTTTCGCCGCAGCGCCATGCGCGCGGCGTCACCGTGCGCTTCAGAACCGCGAGACCATGCGGTAGTCGGGCCGGTGCAGCATGCGCACGTGGGTGAGCGGCTGGTCGAGCAGCCAGGTGGTGCGCTCGAAGACGAACAGCGGGTCGCCCTTGGCGATCCCGAGAAGTTCCGCCTCCTCCACTGTCGCCGCCGTGGCGCTGAGCGCGATTTCCATCTCCGAGAACGGCGCGTTCTTCACCAGCCACTCGTTCGGACTGATCGTCTCGAAGGTTTCCGGCTCGATATCGGGAACAGCCGCGAGATTGATCCAGCGATCCTCGAACTGCCAGGGCCGGTTGTCGGCGAAATGCAGGCAGCGCAGATGCAGCATGCGCACGTCGCCGGAAAGATCGAGCCGCGCGCGCATCGCCTCGGGCGCGGCCAGCGTCTCGCGGCTCAACACCGCAAAGCGATACTGCGCGCCCAGCGCCTCGACCTCGACGCGCACGACCGGGATTTCCAGCCGCGCCTCGCGCAAGGGATGCTCGGCAATCCGCGTTCCGGCGCGCCGCTTGCGCTCCACGATGCCGATCTGGGCCAGTTCGCGCAGCGCCCGGTTGACCGTGACCCGCGCACAGCCGAACTCGCGCGCAAGATCCTCCTCGCCCGGGATCAGCTCGCCCGGCTGCCAGATCCTATCGCGGATCCGGCGCAGGATCTCGGTCTTGATCGTGCGGAAGGAGGTTTGCGCGCGGGGACCGGAGGCCTCGGGCGGTCTGGGCGCGGTTGCGGTCAAAGGCACTCCCTCAGAACATTCATCGCCCGGCGATAGCGGGCCTCGATCTCGTCGCGGCGCACGTGACGGCCCGCCTTCACAACATGCCGGCCCGCCGCCCAGACGTCGGTGACGAGACGGTCGTCGCCGGCAAAGATCCAGGCGTCGAGAAGCGTGTCGCCCTCAAGGCCTTCCAGATGCACCGACGCAGCGTCAAGCGCAAGCATGTCCGCCCAGTTTCCGGCCTTGATGGCCCCGGCCTCGCGACCAAGCGCACGGGCCCCGCCGGCGCGGGCGGCGTCGAACAGCCGCCGGCCACAGGAGGCCTCCGGCGTCGCGAGGATCGCGCGATGACGGTCGCGCAGGCGCTGGGAGTATTCCAGCGTGCGCAGCTCTTCGGAAAGCGCGATGCGGATGTTGGAATCGGAACCGATGCCGAGCGTTCCACCATCGGCGATATAACGCGCGCCGTCGAAAATGCCGTCGCCAAGGCTCGATTCGGTGATCGGGCACAGGCCGGCAACCGCTCCGCTGGTGGCGATCTGGCGGCGCTCGTCTTCGGTCAGATGGGTGCAATGGATCAGGCACCAGCGCTCGTCCACGGAATGCTCGGCGAAGAGCCAGTCGACCGGACGACGACCGTAGGCCGCCTCGACCTCCTCGATCTCGCCGGTCTGCTCCGCGATATGCATGTGCAGCGGCGCATCGGGACGAAGCGTCACGAGACGGGCGAGCGCATCGCGCGGGACGGCGCGCAGCGAATGCGGCGCGACGCCGGTGCGCGCATCCGCCGGCATCCGTGCGACAGCCTCCTCGGCACCTTCGAGAATGCGCGAGAAGCTGTCGAGATCGGACTGGAAGCGGCGCTGACCGCCGACCAGATCGCGGCCGTCGAGACCGCCGACAGCGTAATAGACCGGAAGCAGGGTCAGCCCGATGCCGGAAATCTCCGCGGCATTGGCGATCCGCCGCGACAGTTCGGCCGGGTCATCGTAAGGGGTGCCATCGGCCTGATTGTGCACGTAGTGGAACTCGGCCGAGGCGGCATAACCGGCTTCCAGCATCTCCATCTGCACGAAGGCCGCGACCGCCTCGACCTCCTCCGGCGTGAAACCGGAAAGGAAGCGGTACATGATGTCCCGCCAGGTCCAGAAGGTGTCGTGAGCGCCCGCGCCGCGCCGCTCGCTGAGGCCAGCCATGGCGCGCTGGAAGGCATGCGAATGCAGGTTTCCGACGGCCGGCAGGAGGATCTGCAGCGCATGATCGGCGGAGGCACCCTGTCGGGAAATCCCGCTTTTCACGTCCGCGATCCGGCCATCGGTCGACACCTCGACGCAGACATCGCGCTGCCATCCGTTTTCCAGCAAAGCCGCCGCCGCCCAAATCCGCATCAGATCCGCCTCATTTTTGCGATTGACAATTATGTACATACATATCGTAATTAATCTAATACATATTCCAACGGATCGCACAAGGGAGGGCGCATGTCCGGGACAGTTCTCACGCAGGCACGTCTGGCGACGATGGTGGCGGGCGACACGCCCTATGGCCTGATCGAGGACGGCGCGCTGGCGATCTCTGACGACGGGCGGATCGCCTATGCCGGCCCCGGCGCAGACCTTCCCGGTGCGTTCTCCTCCTGGCAGAAACGCTCCGTCGAGGGACGGCTGGTGACGCCCGGACTGATCGACTGCCACACCCATATCGTCCATGGCGGCAACCGCGCCCGCGAGTTCGAGCTGCGGCTGGAAGGCGCGAGCTACGAAGAAATCGCGCGCGCCGGCGGCGGCATCGTCTCCACGGTGACGGCAACGCGGGCCGCAAGCGAGGACGCCCTCGTCACGGACGCCCTGCGCCGCCTCGACACGCTGATTGCCGAAGGCGTCACCACGATTGAAGTGAAGTCGGGCTACGGCCTTTCGGTCGCGGACGAGATCAAGATGCTGCGCGCCGCTCGGCGTCTGGCTGCGGAGCGCGACGTGCGCGTCGTCACCTCCTATCTCGCCGCCCATGCCGTGCCGGCGGAATACAAGGACCGCGCCGACGCCTATATCGACGAGGTGGTGCTTCCCGGTCTCGACGCCGCCCACGCGGAAGGGCTGGTCGACGCGGTCGACGGCTTTTGCGAGGGCATCGCCTTTTCACCGGCGCAGATGGCGCGCGTCTTCGACCGCGCCAGGGCGCTCGGCCTGCCGGTGAAGCTGCACGCGGAACAACTTTCCGACCTCGGCGGCGCGAAGCTCGCCGCCGACTACGGCGCGATCTCCGCGGACCATCTGGAGTATCTCTCGCAGGAGAGTGTGGACGCCATGGCCAAGGCCGGCACGGTTGCCGTGCTGCTGCCGGGCGCGTTCTACACCTTGCGCGAAACGCAGATGCCCCCAGTCGGCGCCCTGCGCGAAGCCGGCGTTCCGATCGCGCTTGCCACCGACTGCAACCCCGGCTCCTCGCCCCTCACGTCCCTGCTCCTGACGCTCAACATGGGCGCGACGCTCTTCCGCCTCACCCCGGAAGAAGCGCTTGCCGGCGTGACCCGCGAGGCGGCCCGCGCATTGGGGCTTTCGGACGATCTGGGCACGCTGGAATTCGGCAAGATCGCAGACCTCGCGGTCTGGGACGTCGAGACCCCGGCGGAGCTGACCTACCGGATCGGCTTCAACCCCCTCCATTCCCGCATTCGCCCCACGGGGCAGACAGGTGCCGCATGACGCATGTTCTCACGCCCGGCAAGGCGACGCTCGCCGAACTCGAGGCGATCTATCGCGGCGCACCGGCGAAGCTCGATCCCGGCGTTCGCGATGCCGTGGAAAAAAGCGCGGCCCGCATCGCCGAGGTCGCGGCCGGTGACGTGCCGGTCTATGGCGTCAACACAGGCTTCGGCAAACTCGCCAGCGTGCGCATCGCGCCGGGCGATGTGGCCACCCTGCAGCGCAACCTGATCCTGTCGCATTGCTGCGGCGTCGGCGCGGAGCTTTCCCCCGAGGTCGTGCGTCTGGTGATGGCGACCAAGCTGCTTTCGCTCGGTGCGGGGGCCTCCGGCGTACGCTGGGAAACGCTGTCGCTGCTCGACGCCATGCTGCAGAACGACGTCATTCCGGTCATTCCCGGACAGGGCTCGGTCGGCGCCTCCGGCGACCTTGCGCCGCTTGCGCATATGGCCGCCGTGATGATCGGCGAGGGCGAGGCGCTTGTCGGCGGCGAGCGTCTGCCTGGCGGAGACGCGCTGGCGAAGGCGGGCCTCGCGCCCGTCGTGCTCGGCCCCAAGGAAGGCCTCGGACTGATCAACGGCACCCAGGTCTCGACCGCGCTGGCGCTCGCCGGTCTCTTCAAGGCCTGGCGCGCGGCAACGGCGAGCCTCGTCACCGGCGCCCTCTCCACCGATGCGGCCATGGGCTCGGCCGCACCGTTTCGCGACGAGATCCACCAGCTGCGCGGGCAACCGGGGCAGATCGAGGCGGCGACCGCCTTGCGCGCCCTCATGGACGGATCGGAGATCCGCGAAAGCCACCGCGACGGCGACGAGCGCGTTCAGGATCCCTATTGCATCCGCTGCCAGCCGCAGGTCGCCGGCGCCTGTCTCGATCTGCTGCGGCAGGCCGGCGAGACCCTGCGCCGGGAAGCCAATGCGGTGACCGACAATCCACTGGTCCTGTCCGACGGCGACGTGATTTCCGGCGGCAATTTCCACGCCGAACCGGTCGCCTTCGCCGCCGACCAGATCGCCATTGCCATTTGCGAGATCGGGGCGATCGCCCAGCGCCGCATCGCGCTTCTGGTCGACCCGGCGCTTTCCTTCGGCCTGCCGGCCTTCCTGACGCCGACACCGGGGCTGAACTCCGGGCTGATGATCGCGGAAGTCACTGCGGCCGCACTCATGTCGGAAAACAAGCAGCGGGCGATGCCGGCCAGCGTCGATTCCACGCCGACCTCCGCCAACCAGGAAGACCATGTGTCGATGGCCTGCCACGGCGCGCGCCGGCTTCTCGACATGACCGACAATCTCGCCCGGATCATCGGCATCGAGGCCCTGACGGCGGCCCAGGGCGTGGAGTTCCGCGCCCCGCTTGCAACCAGTCCCGCGCTCGCCGGCGCCATCCAGGAAATCCGCAACGTCGTGCCGCGCCTGACAGACGACCGCTATATGGCCGGCGACCTGGCTCTGGTGGAGACGCTTGTTGCCGAAGACCGGCTGGTCCGCGCGGTCGAGGCCGCAACGCCTGACGCCGTCCTTCCGCACCTTTGAGATCCATCTGGAGACAACACCCCATATGACACCCGTTGAAATCCACGAAGGCACCTCACCGGTCATTCTCGGGCTGCCGCACACCGGCACCTACGTTCCGAACGAGATCCACGTCCGGCTCAACGCCCGCGGACAGGAGCTGGCGGACACCGACTGGCACATCCACACGCTCTACGACGGGCTTCTGGCCGATGCGACCACGGTGCGCGCGACCTTCCACCGCTATGTGATCGACGCCAACCGCGGCCCGGACGACGCAAGCCTCTATCCGGGGCAGAACACCACCGGGCTGGTTCCGACGACGGATTTCGACGGAACGCCGATCTGGCGCGAGGGCGAGGAACCCGACGCGGCGGAAATCGCCGACCGGCGCGCCCGCTTTCATACGCCCTATCACGAGGCGCTAGCCGCACAGATCGCGCGCGTGAAGGCGCTCCACGGCATCGCCATTCTCTACGACTGCCATTCGATCCGCTCGCTGATCCCGTTCCTGTTCGAGGGAAAGCTGCCGGACTTCAACATCGGCACGAACTCGGGAACCACCTGCGCGCTCGCCATCGAGGCGACGGCCGTCGAGGTCTGCAGCGCGGCAGAAGGCTACAGCTCGGTGCTGAACGGCCGGTTCAAGGGCGGCTGGACGACACGCCACTACGGGCGGCCGGAGACCGGCGTCCACGCCATTCAGATGGAACTGGCGCAATCGACCCACCTGGCGCAGGAAACCGCGCCCTTTGCCTATGACGAGACCAAGGCGGCGCGCCTGCGCCCGCATCTTGCAACGCTTCTGACCCGTCTTGAGCGCCTGGCGCTCGATGGCCGACTTCCCAAAGGAGATGCCCAATGACCAATCCGCGCCACAACATCCGCACCATCCGGGCGGCCACGGGGACCGAGCTTTCGGCCAAGTCCTGGCTGACCGAGGCGCCCTTGCGGATGCTGATGAACAACCTCGATCCGGACGTTGCCGAAAAGCCGAACGAACTCGTCGTCTATGGCGGCATCGGCCGCGCCGCGCGCACCTGGGACGATTTCGACAAGATCGTCGCCACCCTGCGCGACCTGGAAGCCGACGAGACGCTGATGGTGCAGTCGGGCAAGCCGGTCGGCGTGTTCAAGACCCACAAGGACGCGCCGCGCGTTCTCATCGCCAATTCCAACATCGTGCCGCATTGGGCCAATTGGGACCACTTCAACAAGCTCGATAAGGCCGGGCTGATGATGTACGGCCAGATGACCGCAGGATCGTGGATCTACATCGGTTCGCAGGGCATCGTGCAGGGCACCTACGAAACCTTCGTGGAGGCCGGTCGCCAGCACTTCGGCGGCAACCTGAAGGGCAAATGGATCCTGACCGGTGGCCTGGGCGGCATGGGCGGCGCCCAGCCGCTGGCGGCCGTGATGGCCGGCGCCTGCTGTCTTGCAGTGGAGTGCAACCCCGACTCCATCGATTTCCGTCTGCGCACCCGTTATCTTGACGAGAAGGCGGAGACCCTCGACGAGGCGCTGGAGATGATCAACCGCTGGACGGCGGCCGGCGAGGCCAAGTCCGTCGGCCTTCTGGGCAACGCGGCCGAGATCTTCCCCGAACTCGTGGCGCGCGGGATCCATCCGGATATCGTCACCGACCAGACCTCGGCGCACGATCCGATCAACGGCTACCTGCCGAAGGGCTGGACGATGGCGGAATGGGAAGCCAAGCGCGAGAGCGACCCCAAGGCGGTGGAAAAGGCCGCGCGCGCCTCGATGCGCGACCACGTGGAAGCCATGGTCGCCTTCTGGAACGCCGGCGTGCCGACCCTCGACTATGGCAACAACATCCGTCAGGTGGCGCTCGAGGAAGGCCTGGAAAACGCCTTCGCCTTCCCGGGCTTCGTGCCGGCCTACATTCGTCCGCTGTTTTGCCGCGGCGTCGGCCCGTTCCGCTGGGCCGCCCTTTCCGGCGATCCGGAAGACATCTACCGCACCGACGAGAAGGTGCGCGAACTGATGCCGGACGACCATCACCTGCACCGCTGGCTCGACATGGCGCGCGAGCGGATTTCCTTCCAGGGCCTGCCGGCGCGCATCTGCTGGGTCGGCCTCGGCGACCGTCACCGGCTCGGCCTCGCCTTCAACGAAATGGTCCGCAAGGGCGAGCTCAAGGCCCCGATCGTCATCGGCCGCGACCATCTCGACAGCGGCTCGGTCGCCTCGCCCAACCGCGAGACCGAGGCCATGAAGGACGGCTCCGACGCCGTGTCCGACTGGCCGCTCCTGAATGCGCTGCTGAACTGCGCGTCCGGCGCGACCTGGGTCAGCCTGCATCACGGCGGCGGCGTCGGCATGGGCTTCTCGCAGCATTCCGGCATGGTGATTTGCTGCGACGGCACCGAGGATGCCGACCGTCGCATCGAGCGGGTGCTGTGGAACGATCCGGCCACCGGCGTGATGCGTCACGCCGATGCCGGCTACGAGATCGCGCAGGACTGCGCGAAAGAAAACGGTCTGCGGCTTCCCGGCATTCTGGGCAACTGACCAGAGCCGGCGCAGACCCGTTGCGGGACGGCACTGCACGCCGCGGTGCCGCCCCGATAACAAGAAAACGACCCTTCATCGCAACCAGAGGACAGACCCTGTCATGAAAAGACGCGATTTTCTGAAAACCGCCGCCACCGGCGCCGTAGCCACCGCCGCCGGCGCCACTCTCGCCGCTCCCGCCATCGCCCAGGGCACGCTGCGCTGGAAGATGGTCACCGCCTGGCCGAAGAACCTGCCCGGCCCCGGCGTTGCCGCCCAGATGCTCGCCGACCGCATCACCGCGCTGTCGGGCGGCCGGCTCGAGGTCCAGCTCTTCGCCGCCGGCGAGCTCGTTCCCGGCCGCGGCGTCTTCGATGCCGTGTCTGAGGGCACCGCAGAGCTCTATCACGCGGTTCCGGCCTATTGGGGCTCCAAGTCCAAGGGCATCCTGCTGTTCGGTTCGCAGCCCTTCGGCCTGCGCGCGGACGAGCAGTTCGGCTGGCTCGCCCATGGTGGCGGCCAGGCCCTCTACGACGAAATGTACGGCCGCTTCGGCCTGAAGCCGTTCCTGTGCGGCAACTCCGGTCCGCAGTGGGCCGGCTGGTTCCGCAACGAGATCAACTCGGCCGAAGACCTCAAGGGCCTGCGCTTCCGCACCACCGGTCTCGCCTCGGAGATGTGCGCCAAGCTCGGCATGGCCGTGCAGGCCATGGGCGGCCGCGACATGTTCCAGGCGCTGCAGTCCGGCGCGCTCGACGCGGGCGAGTTCATCGGCCCGTGGACCGACAGCGCGCTCGGCTTCTACCAGGTCGCCAAGAACTACTACTGGCCGGGTGTCGGCGAGCCGTCCTCCGCAGAGGAATGCGCAGTGAACCAGGAGGCCTATAACGCCCTTCCGGCCGACCTGCAGCAGGCCGTCGCCTTCGCCTGCGAGTCGCTCTACAACCCAGTGTGGACGGAGTACACGACCAAGCACGCGCTGGCGCTCGAGAAGCTCGTCGCGGAACAGGGCGTTCAGGTCAAGAAGCTCCCCGATGACGTGATCGTCGCCATGGGCAATGCCGCCGGCGAAGTGATCGCGGACCTGCGCGAGGACGAGGACGAACTCGTCCGCCGCATCACCGAGAGCTTCCTCACCTATCGCAAGAGCGTCGCGGACTATATGACCTACGCCGACAACGGGCAGATGAACGCCCGCGCGATGGACTACAAGTACTGAGGCGCCGCGCCTTCGGGCGCTGCCGTCCAATGACCTGCTGCGGGCCATGACCATGGCCCGCAGCGCCTTTCACCCTCCCGCCGTCCGCCTGCCGAAAAGGGATCAGCCCGTGCTCGAACGTCTTGCCGACCGGCTCGACCGCCTCAACCGCCTCGTCGGGTCCGGCGTTCGATGGTTTGCCCTTGCGATGGTGCTTCTGCAGTTCGCGATCGTGGTGCTGCGCTATGTCTATGGCATCAGCTTCGTGTCGCTGAACGAGGGGGTTCTCTACCTGCACGCCTTCCTGTTCATGCTGGGCGCCGGCTTCACCCTGCTGGTCGACGGGCACGTGCGGGTCGATATCTTCTATGCAAGGGCCACGCGGCGCGGCCGCGCCAGGATCGATGCCGCGGGCGCGCTGATCCTGCTGCTGCCCTCCATGGCCGTTCTCGCCTGGTACTCCTGGCCGTCGGTGCGCAATTCCTGGTCGGTCATGGAAGGCGCGATTTCGGTCGGCGGCATTCCCGCCTCCTTCCTGCTGAAGTCCCTCATTCCGGCCTTTTGCGTCCTGCTGATCGTGCAGGGGCTGGCCTGCCTGTTGCGCGACCTCGCGCGGCTGGCCGCTCCCGACACCGCCGACAAAGACGAGACACGCGCATGAGCCTGCCGCTCGACCTCCTGATGTTCGCCGCGCTGATCGGCGCGATCCTGATCGGCTACCCGGTGTCCTTCACGCTCGCCGGCATCGCCACGCTGTTCGCCTTCCTCGGCTATTTCACCGGCCAGTTCGACATGGGCCTTCTCGGCGCGCTGGCGCAGCGCGTGTTCGGGCTGATGACCAACCAGGTGCTGATCGCCATTCCGCTCTTCGTCTTCATGGGCGTGGTGCTGGAAAAGAGCCGCATCGCCGAGGACCTCTTGGAAACGGCCGGCCGGCTGTTCGGCAGCCTGCGCGGCGGGCTGGGCATCTCGGTGGTGCTGGTCGGCGCTCTGCTCGCCGCCTCCACCGGCATCGTCGGCGCCACCGTGGTGGCCATGGGCCTCATCGCCCTGCCGGCCATGTTGCGCAATGGCTACGACCCGAAGCTCGCCAGCGGCATCGTCTGCACCTCCGGCACGCTCGGACAGATCATCCCGCCCTCGACGCTGCTGATCATTCTCTCCGACGTGATGTCCAACGCCTATCAGCAGGCGCAGTTTCGCGAGGGCAAATTCACCATCGAGACGATTTCGGTGGGACAGGTCTTCGCCGCAGCGCTGCTGCCCGGCCTGACGCTCGTCGGCATCTATATCGTCTACCTGCTCATCAAGGCCTGGCTGTCGCCCGACGCAGCACCGGCGATGAAGTCGCTGGCGACCAAGCCGAGCCGGATGGAAGTCGCAACCGCCATCCTGCCGCCGGTGCTGCTGATCATTGCGGTGCTCGGATCGATCCTCGGCGGCATTGCCACCCCCGGCGAGGCGGCATCGGTCGGCGCGATGGGCGCGCTGCTGATGGCCAGCGCGCGCATTGGAGCCGGATCGATCAAGCTGGTGATAGGCGGCGCCGTGGCCCTCGGTCTGCTGGCGGTGCTTGCCGGGGTTCATCCCGTCCGCCTGCAGCGCACGGACGCGACCCTGTTCGACTGGATCGTCGGCGGCGCGGCCAGCCTTCTCGTGCTCGTCGCCGTCGCGGCCGTCGTTCAGGCGCTTGTGCGCACCTTCCGCGGCGGCGTGCTCAAGCCGGTGATGACCTCGACGCTCTCGGTCACCGCGATGATCTTCGCCACCATCCTGACCGCGAGCGTGTTCTCGCTGGTCTTCCGCGGCCTCGGTGGCGACCTGCGCGTCGAGGAATTCCTCGCCAACATGCCCGGCGGGCCGCAGGGCGCCCTGTTCTTCGTGATGGCGCTGATCTTCGTGCTCGGCTTCTTCCTCGACTTCGTCGAGATCTCGGTGATCCTGCTGCCGCTGGTCGCGCCCGTGCTGATCATCATGGGCCACGACCCGGTCTGGCTCTCGGTGCTGATCGCGATCAACCTGCAGACGTCCTTCCTGACGCCGCCTTTCGGGTTCTCGCTGTTCTACCTGCGCGGCGCGGCCCCCAAGGAAATCACGACGGGACAGATCTATCAGGGCGTGCTGCCCTTCATCGCGCTGCAGATCGGCGGCATCGCCCTGATCTGGCTGTTGCCGTCGATCGCGACGCTGCTGCCGAAGTTGGTCTTCTAGCCTCGGCAAGCTTTCCAGAGTCAGGTTTCAGATCGCGTTATCCGTCACGCGCGCCCGTCAAACCGGGGCGAGCGTGACGGTCTCGCCGTCGGGAAACCACACCTCTTCCAGATTGTTGCCCGGGCCCGCGCGGTCGACGACAAGAAAGTCCTGCGCGGGCTGAAGCACCAGCAACGGATGGTGCCAGACGCCCCTCCCGATCTGGATCCCCTGATCACCCCTGGCGAGAAAACAGCGACAGGCGTCGGCACGCGGTGCGTCCGCGACCACGACAAGCCACGGGTGCCGCTCCATCGGCACAAAAGCCTGGGTTCCGAGCGGATGACGCTCCAGCATGCGGATCGTGACTGGAGCGGGCCAGGGTGTTCCCCGGAAGATGGAGAGGATTGCCTCACCGCCCTCGCCCGGCGCGGCTGTCGCCAGCGCATGATACCGCCGCGTCCGCCCCTCGTTGATCAGATGACTGCGGTCATGATCGGCCTCGATGACGTCGCCAAAGGGAGCAAAGTCCTCCGCGGTCAGCGGAACGGGCACGAGCGGCGGAAGGCTTGCGGGAAACGTCACGGAAATCTCCATAGGGGCAGGGCAGCACAAAAACAGGGCGGGCGGGCTGGAGCCGGCTGCCGTCGCAGACCGCAGCGATTCCCTCCCACGGGGACGCAGGCGCAAACTGCCGTCGCGACGTCGGCCATGCCGGACGTCAGGGCCGATTTGTATCTTCTCGGCAACACCCTTACCAAATTGTTACCCGCAAAAGACCGGAGGCCGAAACATAGGTTGAAATACCCGGGATGGTTGATGAAATTGCGATGTCTTCCAAAGGGCAACCTGCGGAAGTTGGGAGCCTATTTATTTCGATTTTTTGAACACTTGGGAGAGTGTCATTTCTTACAATCCGCCCGCCGCGCGCCGTTTTCGCCTCAAAGGCCGAGAGTTGCTGTCCTCCTCTTGTGCTGCTGCGCTTCTTGCCGGAACCGGCGGGCATGCGGCCGCGCAGGACGCCCCGCGCCTATGGGGGGCCTGGGGCGAGCTCGGCGCACAGGCCGGGGCGGAAACCAACGCCTTTCTCGAAGGCTTCATGCCGCTCGGGCAGGATGCGGACAGCATCGTCTTTTTGGACATGCGCCTCGACTATGGCCAGAACAGCCGCGGCTCCACATCAATCGGCCTCGGCCTGCGCGAGATCGTCGGTCCGGACCTGATCCTCGGCGCCAATGTCTTCGTCGACGCCGTGCGTACCGAAAACGGCAATACATTCGCCGGCGCGACGCTCGGTCTGGAGGCCTTCACCTCGATCTTCGACCTCCGCGTCAACGCGCATGTCCCGATCGGCGGCGGCACCACGCTCTCCCCCATCGTCACGGGAGACGGCGTCAGCATCGTCAACAACCAGCTGGTCGAGAACCGCACGCGCACGGACCGCAAGGAAGGCCTGCTCTACGGCCTGACCGGCGAGATCGGCGCGATGTTCGATTCGCCCTTCGCCGACAACCAGCGCCTGCGCGCCTATGCGGGCGGCTATGTCTACGACCGCGGCGGCTATGACACGCAGGCCGGCGGGCGGCTCGGGCTCGAATACCAGATCAATGACGTTCTGAGCCTGGCCGGATCGCGCTTCACGCTCGGCGCGGAACTCGTCTACGACAAGGACGACGAGTTCGACGCCATCGCCTCCGCCCGGCTGCGCATTCCGCTGTTCGCCGGCGCCCAGAGCCGCGATGCCAATGGCGAAAGCCGGCTGTCGGCGATCCAGCAGCGCATGGACGAGGGCGTGCGCCGCGACAAGGGCATCCGCGTCGGAACGGAAAGCAGCACGACGGCCGTCAACGGCGTGCCCGTCATCAATCCCGCCACCGGGAATCCGTTCGGCGGTGTCTATTACGCCGACCAGGCCGGCGGCGGCACGGGCAGCTTCGCCGATCCGACCTCGCTCGCCACGGCTGTCGCCAACGCGGGAACGGACGGCATCGTCATCGCCCTTGGCGGCGGCGGACCGATCACCACGTCGGGCATAACCCTCCAGTCGGGACAAACGCTCATCGGCGGCGGCGAGAGCATCCAGGTGCAGCTCGCCGACGGCTCGACGACGAACTTCCTGCTGTCGGGCACGAATGGCACCATCGACGGCGATCCCGGCGTGACGACGGTGACGCTCGCCAGCGGCGTGACGATCCGCGACCTGACCATCCAGGGCGGAACCACGGTGATCGGCGGAAACGCGGTCTCCAACTTCACGCTGACGGACCTCAACATCCAGAACGCCACCGACGGCATCAGCGTCACCGGCGCGGCGGGCGCCAACGTCAGCAACATTTCCTTCTCCGGCATCACCGGCACGTCGCTGTTCTTGAACAACCAGTCGGCGACGATCAGCAACATCACGATCAACGGCGGCACCAACGGCCTGTCGATCGCGAACAACACCGGCACGACGACGCTTTCGAACATCAACGTCAGCAATGTCTCCGGAGATGCCCTGTCGTTTTCCAACAACACCGGCGTCATCAACGTCAGCGGGTTCACCGCGACGAACACCGGCGACGACGCCATCGCGGTCACCGGCGGCGGCACATTCGGCTTCACCGGCACGACGACGCTGAGCGGCCTCGGCGCAGGCGCGACCAGCGACGGCATCGACCTCAGCAACACCAACAATGCCACGCTGACCTTCGGCGACGTGGATGTGACCGGGCTCGGCGGCGGCACCGGGCTCAACATGGCCGGCGCGGATGCGACGCTGACGATGCAGAGCCTCGACATCACCGGTACGGGTGTCGCAGGCAGCAAGGGCGTCGATCTCTCCGGCACGCAAAACGGCCGGACCGTTTCCATCACCAACGGCGGCACGATCACCAATGTGGATGTCGGCCTGGTGCTCGGCACCAATGGCGGCGCCCTTGCCGCGCCCGATGCCGTGTTCACCTGGGGCGGCGGCGACATCGGCGGCCTGACCTATGCGCTCGACGGCATCGGGGTGAACGCCGCGAACGGCTCCTATGCCTTCGGAACGACAGGCTTTTCGGGCGCCTTCAATTTCACGACATCCGGCACGCCGAACTATTTCATCGCGGCCAGTGCCACCGGCACGGGCGACGGCTCCTCTACAGCCAACCGCGCCTCCATCGCCACGGCGATCGGCGCAGCGGCAGGCCTGGGGACCGTCAACTTCGTCCTGATCAACGACGGATCGGCCATCGACACCTCCGGGCTGACCTTCGCGCTCGCCGACAATCAGACCATCGACACCTTCGGCAACGGACGGACCTTCACCTCAGTCGGGCTGAACGTCGCGGCCAACATCACCGGCACCAACCTGCCGGCCGGCACCACGGCGATTACGGACCCGACCGGCAACGGAGCGGCGACGCTGACGAATACCTCCGGCGCGGTCAGCACCATCGAGGTCGCCAACGGCAATTCAATCCGCAACATCACGCTGGGCAGCACCCTGGGAACGGCGCTGTCGGGAACCGGCATCGCGGGCCTCACCATCGAAGGCGTGACCATCGGCAGCGGCACCGACACGCCGGTCAACGGCATCGAGCTGAACAACACGACAGGCGCGGTGACGCTGACAAATGTCGACATCACCAATACGACCGGAACCGGCCTGTCGCTGAACGGCGCGGGCGGCACCGTGACCGGCAACAACGTCGACATCACCGGGTCCAACGCACTGTCCGTCAACGGCGGCGATGCGGTTGTTTCCTTCAATGCGACAAGCTCGATCACAAACACCTCCGGCACGGCGGTGTCGATCACGAACCGCATCGGCGGAAGCTTCACCCACTTCGGCAGCATTTCCTCGAACGGAGGAACCGCGAGCGGCATTACCATCTCGGGGGCGACTGCCGCGAGCAATGTGACCTTCGGCGGTCAGGTTTCGCTCGGCACGACCTCTGCGCTCGGCGGCAGCGGCGTCTTCATCAACAACAACGGCCAGGCATCGGACATCGCCTTTACCGGTGGACTGGAGATCGAGACCGGCGGCGCGCCCGGATTCGATGTCCGCAATGGCGGCAGCATCAGCGTTGCGGCGGCCGGCACGCGAACCATCTGGACCGGCGGCGCGACAGCCTTCTTCCTCCAGAATACGTCGATCGGTTCGGATGGCCTGAATTTCGATTCCATTGAATCTGTCGGAAGCGGTCCCTTCTCTGGGATCGACGTCTCTTCGGTCGATACGAGCGCAGGCGGCATCTCCATCGGATCGGCGACCCTCAGCGGCAGCCTCAGCAGAGCCATTGACCTTGAGAATGTCACCGGCGCGAACGGCTTCTCGCTTACGGCGGCGGATATCGACCTTGGCATCGGCGGAACCGGTGTCTTCATCGGAGGTGCGAACGGCACCATTTCGATCGGAACTGGAACGGCCAACGGGATCACCGGCCTCAAGATCGATGACGGCGACCAGGGCGTGCGCATCGACCAGACCAGCGGCACGGTAAACCTCGGAACGACATCGACCGGTGTGGTCGAGATCGGCACGACGGCACAACTCAATATCGTTGCGCTGCAGGTCGGCACAAACGCCGGCGGCACGATCAATATCGGCAACACGACAAATCAGTCGCGCTTCGACGCGGCATTCAACGCCGTCGCGTCCTACGATGCGGACGCAACGACGACCTTCACGAACATCTCGGCGGAGTCACAGACCAGCACCGCCGTCGTCGTTGTCGACAACGACGGCGTCGGCGAAACCCGCTTCGAGAACGGTCTGGCGATCTCGACGACCGGCGGTACCGGCCTCAGCATCCAGAGTGCTCGGGTCAGCGTGGCGAGCGCTCCGGGCCTCAACACGCTGAACGTCACGGGCAACGGCGTCGGCATGATCCTGAACAATGCGACAATCGGGACAGCCGGCCTGCATTTCGACACGGTGAACATTGCGACCCAAAGCATCGGGATCAGCATCGCCGGAACAACCGGGGGCGGAGACATCGTGTTCGGCGATGTCGACATCAACGGCACCAACACCGGCACACAGGCAATCCGGATCGCGGGAACCGCGTCGAACAACATCACGATTGCCGATTTCGACACGAACCTGCTGCAGGGGCAGACCGCGCTCCAGATCGACGGCAGCTATTCCGGCACGATGACGTTCGGCGACTTCGACGTCACCAGTTCCTCTACCACCGGCACGACCGGTATTGATCTGTCCAATGCGACAGGCGGCGGCACGGTCCAGGTCGGCGATACCGCGGCCGCCGGTGCCAGCGCCAGCATTTCGGGCGTCGACACCGGCGTTCTGCTCGGCAACGGCACCAATCTCGGCTTCGTCTATGGCGATGGCGAGGGCGCGATCGATCAGGGATCGACCATTTCCGCGACGACCGCCATCGGCGCCACCAATGCACCCGTGGCCGGCACCTACAACTTCCAGGACGTGAATTTCGCGGGTAGTCCAGGTGCGGGTTTCGGCATCGGTGCGATCTATTTCGTCGATTCCGACGGGGCGACCGGCGGCGGCGACGGCTCCGGCTCGAGCGCTGCCAATCCGATGACGCTCGCCGCGGCCGAGGCGGCTGCCGGCGCCGGCGACATCATCGTGCTGATCGACAACGGTTCGGCGATCACCGCTGCCGGCACCAACGCCAACAACACGCTGGACCTTGCGGCCAGCCAGCAATTGCTCTCCTTCGGCGATGGCGCGGGCGGCAGTCAGGCGATCCAGGTCAGCCTGACCGTCCCGCCGACGATCCAGTTGTTTGCCGCAGGCCTGACCATCGCGGACCCGACCGGCAACGGCGCGGCGACGCTGACGACATCGGCTGGAAACAACGTGGTCACGCTTGGCGGCGACGGTATCCGCGTGTCCGGCATCGACTTCCAGGGCAATGGCACAGCAGCCCGGGCGATCAACGATGCCGGCGGCGCGACCGGCACGGTGATCGAGCGCTCCAGCGTCTCGAATTTTGCGAATGTCGGCATCGAGATCACGCCCTCGACCAACACGACGATCAACACCGTCACCTTCTCCGGCAACAACAGGGACATCCTGCTGAATGCCGCCAATTCGACACTGACCAACATTACCTCGACGGGTGTGACCGGAACGTCGATCACACTCAACAACGCCACCGGCACGACGACACTGTCCAATATCTCGATCACGGGAGCCGGCGCCGGCGGTGGCGTGTCGTTCAACAATGCCTCCGGCACGGTCACGGCGACGAATGTCGATATTTCCGGCCGGGACACGCTTGCCATCGACGGCGGCGATGCCGTTTTCTCCTTCGATGCGGCAAGCTCGATCAACGCGACCGGCGGCACCGCGGTCAGCATCAGCAATCGCAGCGGCGGCAGCTTCACGCATGCAGGTTCTGTCGTTGCAAACGGTGCGGGGACGGCAGGCATCTTTTCCTTCGCCTCCACCGGAGCGCATTCGATTTCCTTCACGGGAACCGTGGATATCGGCACCACCACGGCAATCACGTCGTCCGGCGTCTTCATCGACAACACGGGTCAGAACGTCACCATCAACTTCGCCGACATCGACATCGAAACAGACACCGGCTTCGGCATGGTCGTGCAGAACGGCGGCACACTTTCGGTCGGAACCGGGTCGCTTGCCGTCAACAATGCACAGATCACGAATTTTGCCGGCATCGCCTTTGGCGCAGGCGGCGTGAACTTCACCTCCATCACCGGTACGAATCTGGCAAGCGCAGCCGGGCTCGGCTTCAATACGGTGACGGGCGGCGCTTTCACCGTCAGCGGCACGACGTCCATAGCCGGCTCGACCGGATCCGCCATTGCCGCAACCAATGTCTCCGCGAACATGCAGTTCGGCACGGTCGACCTGACGCTGACCAGCGGGGACGGCCTGCTCCTCGCGGGGAACGCCGGAACCCTGACCACCGGCGACATGACCATTGCCATGGGCACCGGCGGCAACGGCATCCGCGCGACCGGGACCAACGGCACCATGACGTTCGGCAACGTCGACATCACCAATGTCGGCACGGGAACGGGCGTCAATCTCTCCGGCGGCACCTTCGACGGACAGGTGACCTTCGCCACGCTGGACATCACCGGCACCAGCCAGACCGGCTCCAAGGGTATTAACCTGACCGGCTACGACAACAGCAAGGATGTCGTGACCACCGGGTCGGGCACGATCCAGGGCGTTCAGACCGGTATTGACCTCACCAACTCGGATATCGCCAACGGCGTGCGGTTCCAGTACGGCGACGGCTCGGCGCCGGTCGCAAGTTCTATCGACACGTCGGGCATTGCCGGCAATGTCGCCATCGTGACGACCGGCGTCACGGCGACCGGCGAATACGACTTCGAGGACATCGGCTTTGGAACCAGCAACGTCTCGAACCTGACCGGTCCCGTCGTCTTCGTCGTCGACCAGAACAACAGTTCCGGCGCCGGTACCTTCAGCGATCCGGGCTCGATTTCCGAGGCCGCCGCCGCGACCGCCGACGTCATCGTGCTGATCGACACCGACACCGGGACGGGAACGCAGACGGTCTCGATGGCCGGCCCGCTGTCCCTGGACAACGGTCAGGTCCTGATCGGTCTCGACAGCGGCACCACCAGCATCGACGTGTCGACGCTCGGCATCGCCGCGAGCGGCCCGCCCGCAAGCGTGCTGCTGACCGGCCTCGGCAGCAGTTCGACGATCACCTCGACGGTCACGCTCGACAGCAATCGTCTGGTGCTGAACTCAAGCAGCGGGAACACGGTCAACCTGACCGGATCTGCCGGCATCCAGAATGTCGCCATAACCAACACGGGCACCGGCGACGGCATTTCGGCGAGTTTCTCGACAGCCGAGAGCGTAACCATTCGCTCCAGCAGCATCGGCGGCGGCACCGGCGGGTATGCCATCGATCTGGCAACGACCTCCGGCGCCTCGACCTATGCCTTCTCAGACCTGGCACTGACCAGCGGCCTGCGGCTCGACGGCTCCGGCGGCGGGTCACTCTCCGGCACGATGACCGGCGCCAACACCATCGACGGGGCGAGCGGCACCGGTCTGCAGATCACCAATGCGTCGGGCACGTTCAGCAACATCACCTTCGGTGCGAATTCCGCCATCGGCGGCGCGGGCATCCAGATCGCCAATTCCGATGCGACATCGCGCACGGTCGCCCTGTCCAGCATCACCATGGGCTCCGGCGGCGCCGGCGACACGGGCGATGTCGGCGGCATCGGCGTCGACATCAACTCCTCCGGCAGCGGCGTTCTGACGGTCAATCTGACCGGAACCAACTTCATCCGCTCCACCGGCCAGGCGCTGGACGCGGATGAAACCAATGGCGCGCTGAACAGACTGCTGCTTTCGATCGACAACACGACCTTCGAGAGCAATGCGGCCGGCGTCCCGACCGTCGAAATCACCGGTCAAAACGTCTCGACCACGACAAGTTCCGTCGGCGTGCGCTCCTTCTCCGGCAATGCCGTGAGGGGGAACGGAACCGGCGGCGGCATCCTCTTCACCGCGGTCGATTTCGACGGCGACGGCGCCGGGACGGCCGTTTCGGCCGGCACGCTCAACATCGGGCAGCTGGCAAATTTCGTGCAGGGCGACGGCCTGTCGCTGATCGACACCACGGGCGAACTCACGCTCGGCACGCTCAGCATCTACAACAACGGCGGAACGGGCCTTGAGGTCGACACCAAGACCAACGGCTTCAACACGGATTTCACGCTGAACGGCGGCGGCTCGGGCACGATCCTGACCACCAACGGCGCGGCGCTCTGGCTCGATCCGCTCACCATGAACCTCTCCTTCGGGTCGGTGACCTCCACGAACTCCGGCGGAAACGGCGTCTTCATCGACGGCGGCAATGCAACGGCGGCCGGCAACAATGCGCTGACGGTCACCACGCTCTCCGTGACCGGCTCGACCTCCGCCGGCCTGCGGATCACCAATTCGACCGGCACGTTCAATTTTGGCGCGACGACCGTCAACAATGCCGGGTCCGCGGGCGGCGGCGTCGACCTCGACCTGGGCACAGGGGACACGGCCACGGTGAATTTCACCGGCGCGCTCGACATCGACACCAATGCGGCGACCGGCTTCGACGCGAACGGCACCGGTGGCACGTTGCTGACCGTGAATGTCGCAAGCGCCGGAACACAGGCGATCAACTCGGCGACGGGCGGGCTGATCTCGTTCAACCAGGTTGCGGTCGGGGCCTCCGGCATCAGTTTCGACAACCTCGGTTCCTCGGGGAAGATCTCCGGAAACGCCGTCACCATGACGAGTGTCGGCGGCTCTGGGACCTTCTCCGGCGGGAACATGAACATCGCCGGAGCGTCAGGAAACGGCATCGACATTGCCTCCTCCTCCGGCGCCTTCTCCTTCGGCTCCGTGATTATCGGCAATACCACGACAACCGACGACGTCGCGACCGGCATCCGGCTGAACGGCAACTCGGGAAGCTTCACGCTGACCGGAAGTTCGATCATCAACAATCCGACAGGCAGCGGCGTTGCGATCACGGATTCCGGACCGAGCTATGTCGCCGATTTCCAGGCACAGATTGAGGTGCGCAACAGGTCCACAGCCAGCGCTTCGGCCGGCGACGGATTCGTGCTGACGAACAACGGCACGGCGACGATCAATTTCGCCAGTCTCGTCTACAACGACGACCAGCGAAGCTCCGCGCCGACCGGTCAGGGACTCATCGTCAACGACGGTGGCATTCTGACGATCAGCGACGGAACGATCCGCACCAACAATGCCCTGGGCGACGACGTCTATACGGTCGACATCAGCAACACGACGCTGGGCGCCGGCGGCGTGACCATAGGCAGCGTCCATATCCAACACTACGATGCCGGTGAAAGCGGCGGCGGACTGAGGCTTGTCAACAACAGCGGCACCTTCAGCTTTACCGAGGTCGTCGGGATATCGACGATCAACGGCTCGGCCATTCTCGCCAACAACACCGGCACGCTCAACGTCGGCACGACGACCGCCGGCGCCATGTCGTCGAACAACCGAGCGGTGTTGGACATCACCAGCACCACGCTGAACCTCAATGCAACGGCCACATACTCGGAGAACAGCACCGGCTTCGGCATGACGTTCAATAACGTCGGCGGCACGGTCAATCTGACCGGAAACATGACGATTACCAACTCGTCGAATACCGGCCTGTCAGTTGCAAACAGCACCGCCGGAGCGGCCTTCGCTTTCTCCGGCGGCACGAAGACGATCAACACGGGTGGCTTGACGGCGGTCAGCCTGACCGGCAACACGGGGTCGACGATCAACTTCACCGGCGGCGGGCTCGACATCGACACAACGAGCGGTCCCGGCTTCGTCGCGACCGGCGGCGGGACCGTCACCGTTCAGGGAACGGGCAACTCGGTCACCACCACGACCGGCCGGGCCGTCCAGATCGACGGAACCAACATCGGCGCAGCCGGCGTGACCTTCCAGTCGATCTCCACCAACGGCGCCTCGAACGCCATCAACCTGCGCAACACCGGCTCATCCGGCTTCTTCGCGGTTACAGGTGTCGGCGTGACCAACGGCTCGGGCGGGACGATCCAGAACATCACCGGCGCAGACATGTTCGACGAAACGCCGGAGGCGAGCGGTCGCGGCGCGGCGATCTATCTGGAAAACGCCACGGACGTGCGCCTTGCAAACATACAAGTGCAGAACACGTCGAACTTCGGCTTGCGCGGCTTTGGCGTCAATCGCATGTCGCTGATCAACGTCGACTTCACCGGCACGCATGGCGACAACGCCGGACCGGACGAGGGCGTGTTCTATGTCAACGACCTGACCGGAACGGTGGGGATCAGCGGCGGCACCTTCCGCGGCGGCATCGAAGATTCCATCTATATCGACAATGACGGGATCTCCGGCACGCTGAACCTGACGATTACCGGAGCCACCATCACCACCGGCGACGGTGCCAATGCCGCGCGTGGCAACAACGGCATCACGATTATCGCCGACGGCGGCACGGTCAACGGCTCGATCCACACCAATACCTTCACCGCCGCCGTGGCGTCGCACATTCAGCTGGTCTCGGAAGGCACCGCCAACTTCGGGCTGACGATCGACAACAACACCTTCACCAAACACTCCGGCATCGTCGGAAACGGCGGCATCGGCGTTCTTGCCGGCACGCAAAGCTCCGGTACGTTCAACGTCACCATCTCCAACAACAACATGTCGGCGCTCGGCTCGCTCAACAACGCGATCGACGTCGGCAGCGTGAACGGACTGGGCACGTTCTCCGGCACCGTCGACATGACGATTTCCGGCAACACGATCGGCACGATCGGCAGCCTGGGAAGCGGCACGGCCTTCACGGCAATCAGCGTCGATGCCGACGGGGGCGGATCGTCCGTCTACAGGATTACCGGCAACATCATCTACGACCACGATCGCAACGGCATCAACGTCATCGCGAGCGAAGGCATCGGCTCCAGCCACCAGGTCAGCGTCCTCATCCAGAACAACACGATCACCGACAATCTCTCCAGCGGATTCTTCGAACGCGGCATCCAGATCGATTCAGGGGTGCAGTCCGGCGCAACGCCAACGGTCTGCGCCACGATCTCCGGCAACGAGGTGACCGCCAACGGCAATTACGTGGACGGGATCCGTGTGAGAGCGCGCAACGACGGCAGCCTGCAGATCAACAATGGCGTTGGCGGCGCGGCCACGGAGGTGGCGATCGAGAACTATCTGAGCGCGAACAACACGGTCGGCAACACGATCGACGCGATCATTTCGACCACGGGGACGGTGACCTTCGTCGCCAGCTGTCCGAACTAGGGTATCGCCCACACAGCACACATCGAGCGGAGCCGGTAGCCACCGGCTCCGGTTTACTCCCCGAATGCGCGACATTCCGCAAGGGATGGCAGGCACGTCGCGCTGGACGATTTGCAAAACTTTCAGCACTCCCGCCCGCGCAACCCGACTACAACCTTTCATTAATATATATTTTCTTGGATACATCAAATAATAGATAATTTCCCGGATGACAGGAAATTTGCCTTAGCTCTTTCAATCAGTAGTTTTTCATGCATGATACCCTCAGTTGAGACGATGCAAGTTACACTCATGCGCATATTCCGAGGGGCCAATGTCTGAACCATTCCTCGCCGAAGTCCGAATGATGGGGTTCAATTTCGCGCCGCGCGGGTGGGCCTTCTGCGACGGGCAGATCCTGCCGATCAACCAGAACCAGTCGCTCTACTCGCTGCTTGGTACGACCTATGGCGGCGACGGCCGCACTAGTTTCGCGCTGCCGGACCTGCGGGGCCGCACGCCGATCCATGTCGGGCGGTCCGACGGAGGCCAGCACCATTCGGAAGGCCAGAAGAGCGGCGAGGAAACGCACACGCTGTCCGTCAACGAAATGCCCCAGCACGACCATCTGGTCCAGGCCGACTCGGCCACGGGCTTGCAGGCGTCGCCAACGGGGCACGTCTTTGGCGGGTTTCCCGGCGGCTACGCCGACTACAACGCGGCGAACAGCGTGACGCTGCGCGCAGGCACGGTCACCAACGTGGGCGGCAGCCAGGCGCATGAAAACATGCAGCCCTACATCGCGGTGAACTTCTGCATTGCCATCCAGGGGCTGTTTCCTTCGCGCAATTGACGTCCCCGACGAGACCAGATTCCACGTTTCCAAAGGCTTGGGAGGGCCAAACGAATGTCCGAACCCTTCGTCGGCGAGATCCGCATGTTTGCGGGTAACTTCGCCCCGCGCGGCTGGGCCTTCTGCGACGGCCAGTTGCTGGCCGTCAGCCAGAATGACGCGCTGTTTTCCCTGCTCGGCACCATCTACGGCGGCGACGGCCGCACCACCTTCGGCCTGCCCGACATGCGCGGCCGCATTCCAATCCACGCCGGGCACGGACCCGGCCTGTCGGAACGCCGTCTCGGCGCCAAGGGCGGCGCGGAACAAGTAACGCTGACTGTCAACCAGATGCCGAGCCACGGCCATCCTGCCCGCGCAGACACCGCAATCGGCACGGAAGCCAATCCGTCCGGCAATGTCACGGCCACATCGACCGCCGTCGATATCTATTTCGACGGGACGGCGAACAGCAACATGAGCTCGGAAGCGATCACCCATGTGGGCGGCAGCCGTTCGCACACGAACCTGATGCCTTACCTTTGCGTGCATTTCATCATCGCGCTGTTCGGCATCTACCCGAGCCGGCACTGAAGGAGGCGAACAGATGTCAGAACCGTTCATTGCCGAGATCCGCATCTTCGCCGGCAATTTCGCACCCCGAAGCTGGGCCTTCTGCAATGGCCAGCTCCTTCCCGTATCGCAGAACACAGCGCTGTTCTCGCTGATCGGCACGACCTACGGCGGCGATGGCCGAACGACAACGGCCCTGCCGAACCTGGAAGGCCGCGCGCCGATGCATCCTGGTCGCGGGCCCGGGCTGACCTCCCGGCGTCTGGGGCAGCGCGGCGGCGTTGAGACGGTCACGCTGACCGAGGCGCAAATGCCGAACCACACGCATACGCTTCGCGCCGTAACGACCGACCCCGCGGACATCACCACGCCGACCTCCAATTCGTCCTATGCCTTTTCGGACAGCGGCAACGCCTACTCGCTGAACCAGCCGAACGCGATCATGGCCGAGCAAATGCTGCCATCCGCCGGCGGGTCGCAGGCGCACAACAACATGCAGCCATATCTCACGATGAATTTCATTATCGCTCTTCAAGGGCTTTATCCGTCGCGCAGCTGAGGTTGCGACGTCATTTCAGATGTTTTCTCACAGGAGCGCGGCCATGACCGAAGCACCGAGAACCGAAATCGAACTTGAAGAAGACACCGCCCTGCCCGGCGCCGAACGCAGCGAGACACCGTTTGCGGAACTGTCCCGGCTGATGGTCGTCGGCATCGACGGCGACATCGGCAATACACTGGCCTGGCGCGCGCAGGTCTCCCCGAACGGTCCGTGGTCGAGCGACTGGACGGCCGTCACCGACGGCAGCTACGCAACGCTCGGAGCCGGATTGACGGCAGACGGGCGCGTTGCCATCGCAGCCGAAAGGCAGGACCATACAGCAATCGATTTCATCGACGAGGCAGGCGATGGCGCCGGGCCGGTGCAGAGCTGGAACGCGCCGGTCTCACTCGGCATGCCGACAGGGGTTTCCCAGATCCACCAAATCTGCCTGATCGGAGACGCCGCGGGCCGCATCTCGGTCTTCGCGCTGGCATCGACGGGCGATCTCTGGTGGATCCAGCAGAACCCGGACACGGTTGTCGAGGAAACGATCCAGATCACGCCACCGGGCGCGAGCGAACCGATCACCATCACCGTTCCGGTCGCCCAGGCGCCGGCTCAGGTCTGGGGAAACTGGCAGTCGTTCGGATCGGAGAAACTCGCCTTTTTCCGGGCGGCATCGAATGCCGACGGCCGGATCCTTCTGGTCGGCGTGGAGAGCGATCCCAACAGCCGCAAGGTGCTGGTCAACCAACAGACCAAGCCGCTGACGCTCACGCCGGAGGAGTGGACCGGCTGGACCCGGATCGACAACGCGGCCAGCGGCCCCGGCACGTTGACACCGACGGCCGTGCTCGACCGGGAAGGGGCCTTGAACATCTTCATGATCGGCAAGGACGACGATGTCGTTCAGATCCGCCAGCAGCCGCCGGGGGCCCTGACCTGGTCTCCCTGGATCCGGCCGGGCATGGTCGACAAGACGCTGGTAAACCTCACCTCCGCATTCGACGCGAGCGGAAACGTCGTGCTCGTCGCGCAGGACGAGAACAAGGCGGTCTATGCCAACCAGCAGATCGACGCGATCTTTCAGCAATGGCGCGGCTGGCAGAAGATCGGCATCTCCCAGGGGTTCGGCGAGGCCGACATGAACTACAGTGCAGACGGGCGCCTGTTTTACTTCCAGGGCTCCAGCAGCGACGGAACCATCGCCTGCCTTGCAGAGGCAACGCTGGAGGCGACCTCCTGGGAAGCGGGATGGACCCAACTTGCGGGGAGCGGTTTCCAGAAGCCATTCCAGGTCGTGCGCGATCTTACCCCGCCGAGCAGCACGGACTGACATGACGGATACACCGACCGCCGCCATCCCGAAGGCGGCGGGCCGAAACCTGCCGGATTTCGCCCGCGCCGCCCGGCGCGGGCTTTGCTTTCGCCGGATCGGGGAGGCCGACCTCCCCTTCCTCGCGGCGCTCTATGCCTCGACCCGCCAGGAGGAACTCGCCCCGCTTCCCTGGAGCGCCGCCGAAAAGGCCGCCTTTCTCCAGATGCAGTTCCAGGCGCAGCATGCCCACTACATGCAGCATTACCCGGATGCCGACTGGTTGATCGTCGAACAGCAAGGCGATGCCATCGGCCGCCTCTACCTTGAGACATGGCCGTCGGAAATCCGCATCATCGACATCGCGCTGATGCCGGAAGCGCGCGGACACGGCCTTGGGCAGGCGATACTGGAGGATGTGCAGGCGCTTGCGGCCGAAAACGGCCTCGGGGTGGGCATCCACGTCGAGCATAACAACCCGGCGATGAGCCTGTACCGGCGCCTCGGCTTCGCCAAGCGCGAGGACAAGGGCGTCTATCACCTTCTTCGCTGGGAGCCCTCCGGGCCTGCGTGATCAGCCCCGCCGCGCGCCGGCACGCGCCGCGCTGGACCGAACCGGGCGCGCCGGTCGGGCAAGCCGGCTGGAGCGGGCTAGTTGAAAACGGCCTCATAGAGCATGCCGTCCCCGTCGGGCCCGAGCGGCACGATGAAGAGCGCGGCCTCGCCGGCGCTTTCGATCTCGATCAGATGGGTCGCCTGCTCGACGACCGGCTCCACCGGCCCCCTGAAGACGACGGAGAACGCGCCACCCTCACGGTCCGGCCCGGTGACCGGCGTCACCTCGGTGATGGCGAGCGGCATGCTCTCGCCGTTGACGGTGAGGCGGATCGGCTTGTCCCGAAACGCCTCGAAGTCCGCCATTGTGGCTGTCGAAAGATCGATCGATCCGCTCATTTTGTCCCTTCCCCAGTTTCTGGCGCGCCACGCTGCAGCGCCGTTCCGTGACGCTCCGGTGGCCGGCGCAACACCCGCGGAACCGGGAACCTCCCGAACCCGAGGTCGATAACCCTGCGGCGCGGCCTGCCGCTTGCCGTATCCGCCGGAGCCGGCATCGCAACCGCACCGCTGCGGATCGCCTCCAGCGTGCGCTCGACGACCCCGTCGAAACCGCCCTGATTGAGCGCCGACAGCATCGACAGCGTGTTTGCGGCCGCACCGCCGAACAGCCATCCGCAATCGGCAAAATGGCACCCCATCAAAACGGGCAGCACGCCGCCGTCGTAGTGCAGGCGGCAGGCCTCGAAGCGACAGTCACGGAAAACACCGCCGTCGAGCAGGATGTCCTCGCCCGTGAAGCTCACGCCAAGATGGCTCCCGCGAACCCAGGTTTCTCCGGCGTCGGACTGCATCATCTGTGTTCCCGGTTTCGCCGCGATGGCGGATTTTGCGAAAGCGCGACAGCCGCCGCCGACTTCGCAACCGGCAGTATGCATATACCGGCTGTCCGGGCCTAGGCAACTTGCGACAGGAAATGTACAAAACACGCAAATCAACCGGCTCTCCCGTTCGGGTAGCCAGAATTGTCTCACTCCTCGAACCGGCGAAGGACGACCCAGCATGACAAAGACCGAGGCCGACAGCCCCCTCCCACGCGCGGCAGACGGCGCCTCGTCCGGCATGCCCCTGTTCTACGGTCGCCCCGAAGCCATTCGGGCCGAGCGCCACGCGGACGTCCGGGTCGACCTCACCCCGAACTACGCCTTTTCCAGGGGCAGCCACGCCGCACCATTGAACGCGGTGGAATTCGCCGCCGCCGCCCGCCACTATCCCATCGTCTTCGCGGCCGGCACCAATCCGCCGGCGGCGGTCGCGGTGCTCGGCCTGCGCACGGGCAAGAACCTGTTCGTCGACGACAAGGGAAACTGGCAGGCCAATTGCTACATCCCGTCCTATGTGCGGCGCTATCCGTTCGTGCTGGCGCGCAGCGACGACCAGAGCGAGTTCGTGCTGTGCATCGATGCCGCGAGCGACAAGGTCGGCCAGACCGAGGGAACGGCCCTGTTCGAGGACGGCAAGCCCGCGGAAATCACGCAAAAGGCGCTGGAGTTCTGCGGTGCCTTCCAGCGCGAGGCGCTTGCCAGCGAAACGATCCTGGCAAAGCTGGTCGAACATGACCTTCTGGTTCCCAACTCGGGACGCTTCACCCTGGCGTCCGGCGAGGTCCTGACGGTCAACGACTTCCTTGTTGTGGACGAAAAGCGGTTCGCGGCGCTGTCGGACGAGGCCTTTCTCGACCTGCGACGCTCCGATGCGCTGATCGCGATCTATTGCCATCTTCTGTCGATGCGCAACTGGGGCGAACTGGTGCGTCTGGAACAGGGCGACTAACCGGAAGGTTCCGCAGGCCGCTGGACACAAACGCAAAACGCCGCCCGTTACGGGGCGGCGTTTTTTTTGAGATCACCCGTTGGTCCGGCCAGATCAGCTGCCAAGCTGGGTGTAGGCGGCGGTAAAGCCGATGAGCGTTACCGGAACGGCGATGTCCTGGCGCTGCGCGGTCTTGAACGCGACCGTCAGCTGGGTGCCCTTCTTGAGCGACGCCAGCAATTCGTCGCTGATCGCCATGCCCGCATAGGCACCATTCGCGTCGCTGGTCTGGATCACCATCGGCGACGGCTCGCCCTCGTCGACCTTGACGGTCGCGCCGGCGGGCAGAAACACACCATGCGGCAGCGCCAGCACAAGCGCGTGGTTCGGCGCGCCCTCGCGCGGCTCGACCACCACCGTCAGCAGGCGCTGGTTGGTCTTCTGCATCACGATGTTCTGGACCACGCGGCACCGCTTCGGGGTTTCCTCTCCACATTGCACCACCCAGTTCTGCGCCGGTTCGCCGGAAGACGCGCCCTCGGCCGTTTGCGCAAGCGCCGGTTCTGCGGCTCCCAGCACAAGTGCAAGGGCAAAGACGGAAATGCCCGCGCCGAACCGGCGGGCTGCGCGTGAAGCGAAATCAATCATCAAAGGATCCATTCAAGCATCGACAACCAGGATTTGTGCGCGATCCTAAAGCCGCGCCGAGGATGGGGTCAATGACGATTGCGGCCCGGTGCGGCAATGTCAGCGGCAAAGGCGCGGATCCGGCGCGCGGAGCTTGGCGATCGGCGGCGCCGGGGGTAGTTTGATCACACTTGTATGATGATAGCGGCACGGCGGCGACGGCGCCCGGCATCGTGCCGGCATCCGGATCAATGGCAGCCGGACCAGTTGTATCCGGTTCAATGGCATCGCGTCGATGTCCGCCGCCATCGCCTCAATTGCGGGGAAGGCGTGCCCCTCACGGAAAGGACCACCACGACATGAGCGTTTCCCTGCCCAATCCGCCCTCGTTCCGCCTGGATGGCAAGCGGGCGCTTGTCACCGGTGCCAGCAGGGGGATCGGACTGGCATCGGCGGCAGCGCTTGCCGACGCGGGCGCGCATGTGGTGCTCGCCGCGCGCTCGCGCGACGACCTGACAGATGCCGCAGAGGCGATCCGCAAGGCGGGTGGCAAGGCGGAAATCCTGCCGCTGGATGTCGCCGACCTTCCCGCAACGCTTGCCGCGATCGACCAGGCAGGCGCCTTCGACATCCTGTTCAACAACGCCGGCATCAACCGTCCGGGCCCATTTCTGGACGCCACGCCCGAGGATTTCGATGCCGTTTTCACCGTGAATGTGCGGTCCGCCTATTTCATCGCGCAGGCTGTCGCGCGCGGCATGATCGCGCAGGGGCGCGGCGGATCGATCATCCAGACGTCGAGCCAGATGGGCCATGTCGGCGGGATCGACCGCACGATCTATGCCGCGTCGAAACACGCGCTGGAAGGCCTGACCAAGGCGATGGCAATGGAGCTCGGCAAACATGCCATCCGGGTGAACACCGTCTGTCCGACATTTGTCGCCACCGCGCTGACGGCCGCCACGATGCAAGACCCGGAGCGCATGGCCCGGGTCCGTTCCAAGATCCATCTCGGCCGGATCGGGGAGGTCACCGACATCACCGGCGCCGTCGTCTTCCTGGCGTCGGACGCCGCCGCGCTCATCACCGGGTCCGCCGTCATGGTCGACGGCGGCTGGACCGCGGGCTAGGCGATGCGGCGCACGACCTCTCTCGATGTCGCCCGCCGTGCCGGCGTGAGCCAGTCGGCGGTCAGCCGCACCTTCACGCCCGGCGCCAGCGTCTCGGCCGAGACCCGGGCCAAGGTGCTTGAAGCCGCGGATGCGCTCGGCTACCGGCCGAACAAGATCGCCCGCTCGCTGATCACCCAGCGCTCGGGCATTGTCGGGATCGTCGTCGCCTATCTCGACAACCTCTACTATCCCAATGTCCTTGAAAAGCTCTCGCGCGAGCTGCAGGAGAACGGCTTTCACGCGCTGATGTTCTTCACCCATCAATCGTCCGACAAGATGGATATCGTGCTTGGCGAATTGCTGGAGTATCAGGTCGACGGGCTGATCATGGTGTCGGCCGGGCTGTCATCGGAACTTGCGGCACGCTGCGCTGCGACCGGCATTCCGATCATCCTGTTCAACCGGACGCTCGACGACGAAACGCTGTCGTCCGTGAGTTCCGACAATGTCGACGGCGGCGAGAAAGTCGCCCGCTTCCTGCTTCGCTGCGGACACGAGCGCATCGCCTATCTCGCCGGCTGGCAGGGCAGCTCCACCGACCGGGACCGCCGGCTGGGGTTCACCCGGGTCTTGTCGGAAAACGGCCGCGCGCTCTACCGGGACGATATCGGCCACTACGACCGCGAGGAAGCCTGTGCGGCGACGCGTCGCCTGTTCGCCGCACCACCGTTTCCCGATGCCCTGTTTTGCGCAAACGACCACATGGCCGTCGCGGCGCTCGATGTCCTGCGCCACGAGCTTGGCCTGTCCGTGCCTCAGGATGTCGCTGTGGTCGGCTATGACGACGCCCCCATGGCGGCCTGGCCATCCTATGCGCTGACCACGGTGACCCAGCCGCCCGACGCCATGGTGCCGGAAGCGGTCCGGATTCTGCTGGAGAACATCGAAGCGAGCGCACCGCGCCCGCGGCAGGTGAAATTCATCGGCGAACTCGTCCAGCGCAAGACCACCCGCCCGTGCCTCTAGATCACGCAAAAAGGCCGGCGCACGCCGGCGCCGGCCTTTTCACGCTGCAACAACGATCGGCTTACTTGGAGAAGTCGATGGTCGGGAGAAGCCACTCGAAGTAGCTGTTCTCGGCCTGAAGGACCTCCATGAAGGTCATGGCATCCGCATAGTCGATCTCGGTCAGGGTCGACTTGCCGAACTTGACGAAAGTGTCGCCAGCGGCGGCAGCCTTCACCGCTGCGGAGATCTTGTTGACGATCTCGTCCGGCGTGCCGGCCGGAGCCCACAGGCCGACGTTGGGCGGCAGGGCCAGATCAACCCCGGCTTCCTTGAGCGTGGGAAGATCGGGCGCGAGCAATGCCCGGGTTTCGCTGAGCTGTGCCAGGGCGACGAGCTTGCCGGCTTCCGCCTGCGGCAGGATCGCGGAGGCAAAGCCGAGCACCAGATCGACGTCACCGGCAACGGTCGCGGCAATCGCCGGGGTCACGCCGCCGAAGGGGATATGGAACAGGTCGAGGTCAGCGGCACGCGCAATCGCCTCGGCGGCAATATGCGTGGCGCCACCAGTGCCGGCGCTGCCGTAGCTCACCTTGTCCGGATTGGCCTTGGCGTAGGCGATCATCTCTTCCATGGTCGTGAAGGGCGCCCCGACGCGAGCGGCGATCACATTCGGTCCGACCGCGACACGCGCCACCGGCTTCAGGTCGTCAAAGCCATAGGGGAGTTCGCGCTGGTGCGGCGCAACGGTCTGCACCGAACTCACCGCGAACAGCAGTGTGTAGCCGTCGGGGTCGGAGTTGGCGACATAGGCGCCGCCCACCGTACCGCCGGCACCCGGACGGGTTTCCACCACGACGGGCGTGCCGAGTTCCTTCGACAACCCTTCCGAAAGCGTTCGGGCCAGGGTGTCCGTGGAGCCGGGCGAATAGGGCACCACGATGGTCACCGGGCGCGACGGAAACTCGTCCGCCTGGGCCACCGTCGCTCCAAGCGCGAGTGCCGCGCCGGCCAAAAGGCCTGTGAGTTTACGTATCATGTCATCCTCCGTGTTGGACATGGGTATGGGTATGGGAAAGCCTATCGGGCCGGGACAGCGGCGCCTGCAGCGCCCCCTGCCCCGCGGTTCGGCCCGCGATATAGCCAAGACCGAGCGCCGACAGCAGACCGTTTCCGGACGTGTAACCGTCTGACCCGCTGCGCCCGCTGATGCCGACGGCGGCGCCGCCACCGGCGAACAGTCCCTCGATGACCGATCCGTCTTCGCGCAGGACACGCGCCTGGCTGTCGATCATCAGACCGCCCTGGGTATGAAATAGCGCCGGCTCGATCCGGGTCGCGCAATAGGGCGGCACGAGCGGGCCAAGCCCCCAGTCGCGGCGCGCGAAGACATCCTCCCCGCCCTCCGCCGCCTGCCGGGCGCCGGCAACCGTCTCCACAAGCGCTGAAGCGTCGAGTTCGAGGCGCGCGGCCAGATCCTCCACCGTCTCGGCGACGATCATGACGCCGGGCTGACAGACCTCGCCGAATGTTGGCTGACCGGTGCGCACGTCGCCGGCGATGCGCGTGTCGTAGATCATGTGGAAAGGCCCTTCAGCGGCCAGTTCCCGTGCGGCGAAGGCCGAATAACCGATCGTTTCATCCGCAATACGACGTCCGTCGCGATCGACGATCACGGCACCGCGTTCGACAACCGTCCATGTGACCAGGGCGCCGTTGCGCGTTGCAAGCGCCGCATGCCCCTGAAACGCCGCCGTGTTGCCGGTCGCGGCGCGCGGGTCCTGCCCCCAGCCGAGCGCCTCGCCCTCGCTGCCCCGAGCCCCGGCGTATTGCGCCGCCACGGCGAGAGGGCACAATTTGGCAAGCAGAGAACGGTTCGCGCCAAAGCCGTTTGACGCGAGGATTACGGATTTCGCGCCGATGCAGGTGGATTCTCCGCGCCGGTCGCGGGTTTGTGCACCGATGACGCGGTCGCCCGACGTCAGAAGGCGGATGGCAGGCTGTCCGCAAGCAACCGGAATGCCCCGCTCCTCGACCGTGCGTTCCAGGTCGCGGATCAAGTCGGAGCCATCCCGGGAGGGAGGCGCATGCAGGCGCGCAACGGAATGTCCAACATGCCGGTAGGTCTTGACCAGTTCCAGCGTCACCCCGGCAGAATCGACAAGCCATTCAACCAGCTCCGCCGACCGCTCGGCGAGGACGGCCTCGACATGAGGTGCGTCATGAGGTCCGGAGACGCGCGCCAGATCCGCACGGAACCGGGTGGCATCGTCCCTGATGCCCGCTGCCGCCTGAAACCGGGTGCCGGCCCCCGGTATGGAGCCACTCGACAGGCTGGTGTTGCCGCCCGGACGGTCGAGTTTCTCGACGACGGCGGTTTCCGCCCCCGCATCCTGCGCGGCGATCGCAGCCGTCAGACCGCACCCGCCCGCACCGATGACGAGAACGTCCACCTCGATATCGAACTCGACGCTCATGAACATCCCCCAGGCAGAGCGTGCCTCAAGTGCAGGGCCATGGCTGACCACTGCCCCACTCGCATTATTGCGAACGCATCCCGTTCAAAGTGTCAACACTATCTCCGAGACTCGACCGAAGTGTCAACCGTTTTGCTCAAAACCAGAAAGCCACCTCTCCGTGCCGCCCTGGCAACGCTGGTAAAGACGGTTCGCCATCAAGCTAACCGTCGCTTTTGAGCCAATCACGAGAATCAGACGCTCGCGCAAGCCGCGTATTTCTTGACTGCGAACATATAGTGTTGACAGTTTGACCCAAAAAAGGAGTATGTGGGCGGACGCGAGGGGCGGAGCGGGTGAGCACCCGGCAATCGGAAGCGGAATGAGCGATCAAACAGCCAATGACGGCGGCGAGCAGGCAACGGCCCTCGTTACGGGCGCGGCTTCGGGAATTGGCCAGGCGGTCGCGCGTCAGCTGAAATCGCAAGGCTGGCGCGTCACGGGGATCGATCGCGCTCCGGTCGGGAAACCGGACGCCGACGGAACAGACCACATCATCGCCGATCTCGCGGATCCCGACGACTGTGCCCGTGTCTGCCGGACGATCCGCGGCCGGCGCTGGACGGCGCTTGTTCATGCCGCAGGCATAATGCGCAGCGACGCCCATGCGGACACATGGCGCAGCGGCGGCGTGGAGCTCTGGTCTATCCACGTCGCGGCAGCCGCCCGTCTGGTCGACGCCATCGCCGATACCATGCCGGACCGGCGCGGGCGGATCGTGCTGATCTCCAGCCGGGCCGCGCGGGGACGGGCCGGTCGGATGCTTTATGCTGCGTCGAAGGCCGCCATGGACGGCCTGGCGCTTTCGCTGGCGCAGGACTTGGTTGCGCGGGGCATCACCGTGAACGTCGTTGCTCCGGGCGCAACCGACACTCCGATGCTGGCCGACCCGCAGCGTGGCGATGCGCCGGTCGCCCTGCCCCCGCTCGGGCGCCTCGTCGATGCCTCGGAGATCGCCGCAACCGTCGGCTTTCTGCTTGGCGTCGATGCCGGGGCCATTACCGGCCAGACATTGTATCAATGCGCCGGCGCCTCGCTGACGATGCCAGGCGCCGCGTTCGGAAAACGGGTTCACGCGAACCGGGAGGACGTATGAAAACGAAGTGGAACAGGCCCGAACTCCTTGCGGCCTCTGCCTTCATGGCAACCGGGTTCGGCGCCCTATGGGTCGCGCGCGACTATCCGGTCGGAACGGTGACGCGGATGGGGCCCGGCTTCATCCCGATCGCGATCAGCGTTCTCCTGATCCTGAGTGCCGCCGTGGTCGCCGTGCAATGCCGGAGCCTTCCGGAAAGTCCGACGCGTCCGCGGCTCAAGCCCTTCGTCTTCATCATGGGCGGCATCCTCGCGTGGGCGCTGCTGGTGGACCGGGTCGGCTTCATTCCCGCCACCGTCATTCTCGTGCTGGCCTGCGCCTCCGTGGAGATCGGCTCCACGTGGCGCTCGAGCCTGCTGCTCGCTGGCGGTCTGTGCGCCACCGGCTATGCCATCTTCATCCGGGGTCTCGGGATCCCGCTTTCGCCCTTCGGAGGATAACCGCCATGGATCTTCTTTCCGGACTCGCACTCGGCGTCGAAATGGCGATTACCTGGGAGGGGCTGCTGTTTTGCCTGATCGGCGTCTCGATCGGCATGTTCATCGGCGTTCTTCCCGGCATCGGACCGCTTGCCGCCGTGGCGATGACCCTGCCGATCACCTATCACCTGCAGCCGATGAGTGCGCTGATCATGCTCGCCGGCATCTTCTACGGTGCGCAATACGGCGGCTCCACCGCCTCCATCCTGCTCAACCTTCCCGGCACCTCGACAACGGCGGTCACCGCGCTCGACGGCTATCCCATGGCCAAGCAGGGCCGCGCAGGGGTGGCACTCTTCATCACCACGATCACGTCCTTCTTCGGCGGCTGCGTCGCCATCATCCTGCTGATGGGCTTCGCCCCGGCGCTCGGCAAGATGGCGCTGAGCTTCTCCTCGGCCGAATATTTCTCGATCATGCTGCTCGGCCTGGTGGCCGCCGCGACCATGGCGATCGGCAGTCCGATGAAAGGCATCGTCTCCGTGATCGCCGGGCTGCTGCTTGCGATGGTGGGGATGGACACGACCTCGGGCACCGTACGCTATTCCTTCGGCATCCTGGAACTTCAGGACGGGCTGAACCTCGTCGCCATGGCGATGGGCCTGTTCGGCGTCGCGGAGATCCTGAAGAACGCGGGCCAGCCCGACCGGCCGACCGACAAGCTGCAGAAGGTGCGGCTGCGCGAACTGATGCCGACCCGCGACGACCTGCGCCAGACCTGGAAGCCGGCAATCCGCGGTGCCGGCATCGGCTCCTTCATCGGCATTCTGCCGGGCGCAGGACCGACGCTGGCCGCCTTCCTCGCCTATGCGATGGAAAAGCGCGTGGCGCGCGATCCGTCCCGCTTCGGCAAGGGCGCGATCGAGGGCATTTCCGCCCCCGAAGCCGCGAACAATGCCTCGACCCAGGCCGCCTTCATCCCGACGCTTGCGCTCGGCATTCCCGGCGATGCCTCCATGGCCGTGCTGCTTGGCGCAATGATGATCCACGGCATCACGCCGCGCCCGGAATTCTTCACGGTGCATACGGACCTGTTCTGGGGCCTCGTCGTCAGCTTCTGGATCGGCAACCTGATGCTGCTGGTGCTGAACATCCCGCTGATCGGTGTCTGGGTGCGGATCCTCACGATCCCGCAAAGGCTGCTGTTCCCGGCGGTGATCTTTTTCATCTGCGTCGGCGTCTACAGCGTCAACAACAACCCGTTCGACGTCCTGACGGTCATCGTCTTCGGTGTCATCGGCTACCTGATGAACATGCTGAACTATCCAACAGCACCGCTGCTGATGGGCTTCATCCTGGGACCGATGATCGAACAGCACTTCCGAAGGGCGCTGCTGTTCTCGCGCGGCGACATGTGGACCTTCGTCGACCGTCCGATCAGCGCGGCCTTTCTCGCCTGTACGGCGGGCCTTGTCCTGCTGCTGGTGTTTCCGAGCCTGCGCCGGACGGCCGGCCGGCTGAAACGCGCGTTCTAGCAACCCACCGCCAAAGACGCGGAAACACCGAAAGGGCCGGCCCATGCGCCGGCCCTTTTTTCGCTCCCCACCGCCTTCCGTATATTCCAACCGTTCGCGCGGCAGGGGCCTTCTCCCGGACCTTGCGCAAGCACAGTGCCGGCAAGGCCGTCGCGTTTCCCGTCGCACCGACAAACGAAAACGGCGGCCCGAGGGCCGCCGCTGGATCGTGCCAAACCGGTCAGGTCGCTCACACGGCGGTGCCGACCTTGAGCGAGGCATTGGCGGCGTCCATGTTCACGCCGTCCAGGTCGTTGTAATAGGCTTCCATCGCCTTGACTTCCGGCTGGCCCATCAGGCCCCAGATATCGTCGATGCCGACGAGAAGATCCGGACGGTCGACGACCTCGCCGGTGGGAATCGATCCCTTGAGGATCGCGAGAGCGTTTTCCATCGCCATCAATGCGGCTGCCGGAAGCATGCGCGGCAGGGTCACGCGCTTGACACCGAGCTCCGCCAGGCGGCGGACCGGAATGAGCGGCGTGGTCGGGCGGTTGCGAATGCCGAAACCCATGTTCACCGAAACCGGGATGGGGACGGCGTCGACCAGCGCCTTGATCTGGTCCTCGCCGTGAATGGCGTCGGCAAAGATCAGGTCCGCGCCGGCGCTTGCGTAGAGCCGCGCGCGGCGAATGGCGCCTTCCAGTCCCTCCACGGCGATCGCGTCGGTGCGCGCCAGAACAACGAAATCGTCATCGCGGCGGGCATCGCAGGCCGCCTCGATCTTGCGCGCCATCTCGCGCATGTCGATGACGTCCTTGCCTGTCATGTGCCCGCAACGCTTGGGGCTGACCTGGTCCTCGATGTTGACGCCGGCAACACCGGCCTCCTCGAAGCGCTGGATCGTGTGATAGACGGTGACCGGATTGCCGTAGCCGGTGTCGGCGTCGGCCATCACCGGGATCGACACGCTGCGCGCGATCATCCGGCAGGCATCGACATTGTCCGTCAGCCCCATGATGCCGACGTCCGGAACGCCCAGGCGGGAGTTCGCAAGACCGGCACCGGTGGTGCAGGCAGTCTTGAACCCCATCTTCTCGACCAACCGCACGCTGTAACCGTCGTATACGCCGGGTGAAACGAGGATATCCTCGCCTGCGAGCAGTTCCCGCAAGACCCTTGTCGGTTTTGCCTGTCGGGGATCGGTTTTCTTCATCCGGCATTCCTCTTTTCGGATTGGTCCGCGCCGTCCTCGTCCCTGGATTCCAGAAGGTCGTGAAGGGCGCTGGTGGCGCGCGCGATATGCGCGCGCATCAAGGATTCGGCCAGATCCGCATCGCGCGCCTTCATGGCCCGCAGGATCTGCCAGTGTTCGGAAAAAGCATTCTGGCGCCGCCCCGGCGCATCGCCGGACCGCGCGCGATAGAGCCGCAGCAGATAGTATAGTTCGTCGCACAACAGCGAGCGGATCCGGCTGTTGCCGCTTGCCTCGGCAATGCGCACATGCACATCGAGAACCGGACCGTCCTTGTTCTCCAGCGCATCGGAGAAGTCCGCCAGCAGACGGTCGAGGTCGCTGTCGGACATCGTCTGTGTTGCCAGCCGCACCGACATGCCCTCAACTGCTTCGCGCAACTGGAAAATCTCGATCATGTCCTCGACGGACAGATCCACCACACGGGCCTTGAGGTAAGGCTCCTTGACGACCAGCGCCCGGCCCTGCAATTGCTTGACCGCTTCGCGGACCGGGCCGCGAGAGACCTGAAAACGTTCGGCAAGGGCGGCCTCGTTTACAACGCCACCCAAGGGGATCTCGCCGCGGACCAGAAGATCGAATATCTTCTTGAAAACCTGGTCGACCAGCGTCCTCTGCTGCTTCTCCGCCAAGACACACCCCTTCTGTCGACACTTCGCCAAAACATATTGCAATAATGGCGACGCTAGCCCAATTTTCATTGGCATTCAAGCTTGTTTCAACAAAAGTGTTGACACTTTTTCGCCGCGCCGATAAGTGCGAGGGAAAGGAGGACCCATGCAAAGCCAGAAGCGCATACCCTTCGCCACGCTCCCGGTCAGCGGCGCGGACGCTCACACCCTCATCGACCTGCCGGCGCTTACGCGCTCGCGGCGGCAGCCGCTGCCGAAGAGCCTCGCCGTCGTGCTGGAAAATCTCGCCCGCCAGACGCTGACCGATCCCGACCTCGGGGACACGGTCGACCGGGTCGCGGCCTGGTCCGGGGGCGACGGCGATCTCGTCGTTCCGCTTGCCGTCAGCCGTGTGCTGCTGCCCGATTCCAGTGGCTTGCCAGCGCTGATGGATCTCGCCGCCGCACGGGACGTGCTCGCGGCCGAGGGCAGCGATCCGGCCAAGGTCGAGCCCAGCGTTCCGGTGACGCTGGTCGTCGACCATTCCCTCATCGTCGATGTCGCAGGCCGGCCGGACGCCGAGGCACGCAACATCGAGAAGGAATACGAGCGCAACCACGAGCGCTACGCCTTCTTCAAATGGGCGCAACAGGCCTTCAATCGCCTCGACGTGGTTCCGCCCGGCGCCGGCATCATCCACCAGGTCCATCTGGAAAAGCTCGCCCGGGTCGTCGACACCGTGGCCGTCGCGGGGCACGGCCCGTTCGTCGCGCCTGAATTCGTGCTGGGCTGCGATTCCCATACGCCGATGGTCAATGGCCTGGGGCTTCTCGCCTGGGGCGTTGGCGGCATCGACGGCGAAGCCGCAGCACTGGGTCAGAAATACGTCGTGCGCATCCCGCGGGTCGTCGGCGTCCGCCTCACCGGCACCCTGCCGGCCGGCGCGACCACAACCGACCTGGTCCTTACCGTGACGCAGCGCCTGCGGGAAGTGAATGTGGTCGGCGCCTTCGTCGAATTCTTCGGCCCCGGCGTCGCGGCCCTTGCCGTTCCCGACCGTGCGACGCTTGCAAACATGGCGCCGGAATATGGCGCCACCGTCGGTTTCTTTCCGATCGATGCGCGTACAATTGAGTATCTCGCCCAGTCGGGCCGCGACCCGGACCATGTGGCGCTGGTGGAGACCTACGCACGCGCCAGCGGCCTCTTCGCCGAACCCGGGGATGCGGATCCGGTGTTCTCTCAGGTCGTCAACATCGACCTGTCGTCGATCGTGCCGAGTGTCGCCGGACCGAAACGGCCGCAGGACCGCGTGTCCCTCACCGACATGAAATCCGCCTTCCGGGCGTGCCTCACCCGGTCGACGCAGGATGGCGGCTACGGCCTGACGAGCGCCCAGGAGAACGCGCACGCGTCCGTGCGCATCGACGGCCGGGACGTGACGCTCACCCATGGCGCCATCACCGTCGCGGCGATCACCTCCTGCACCAACACCTCCAATCCCTCGGTAATGATCGGCGCGGGGCTCCTGGCACGCAATGCGCGCGCGCTCGGGCTGGAAACCCCGGCCTGGGTCAAGACCTCGCTCGCCCCCGGCTCGCGGCTGGTGCGCGACTATCTGACGGACGCCGAGCTGATGGCTCCGCTGGAAGACCTCGGCTTTCATATCGTGGGTTACGGCTGCACCACCTGTTCGGGAAAGTCCGGTCCCGTTCGCCCGGAGATCGCCGACGCCGTGCTCGACAACGGCCTGGTCGCCGCCGCCGTTTTGTCCGGCAACCGCAACTTCGAGGGCCGGATCCACAAGACCTGCCGCGCAGCCTATCTGGCCTCGCCGCCGCTGGTCGTCGCCTTCGCGCTCGCCGGTCGCGTCGATATCGACTTCGAGACCGAACCGCTCGGCCAGTCCGCCAACGGCAAACCGGTCTATCTGCGCGACATCTGGCCGGACCGCGACGAAATCGACCGGCTGGTGCGCGACAGCCAACGGCCCGACCGCTTCCGCGAGAGCTACAAGACGCTCTTCGACGGCTCAAGGCTGTGGCATGCACTGGACACCGCGAGCGGTGCGACGTTCCCCTGGGACCTGGCTTCGACCTACATCAAGCGTCCGCCCTTCTTCGACCTGACGCGCGGCCCGCTGCCGGATGTCATCGACGGCGCGCGGGTTCTGGTGAAGGCTGGTCATTCGCTGACCACCGATCACGTCACGCCGTCAGGCGAAATCCTTCCCGACAGCCAGGCCGGCCGATATCTCATCGACAGCGGCGTGGCGCCCAAGGATTTCAACGCCGTGACGCAACGGCGCGGCAATCACGAATTCATGGCCCGGATCACCTTCGCCAACCAGCGCATGAAGAACGATCTCGCCGGCGGCATCGAAGGCGGCTTCACCCGCCTGTCGCCGGAGGACGACCCGGTGACCGTCTATGATGCCGCCATGCGGTATCGCGAGACGGAGACCCCGGCCTTCGTGCTCGCCGGCAAGGACTATGGCATGGGGTCGAGCCGCGACTGGGCCGCCAAGGGGCCGAAATTGCTGGGAATCCAGCTGGTGCTGGCGGAATCCTTCGAGCGCATTCACCGCGCCAACCTGATCGGCATGGGGATCCTGCCCCTGGTGTTCGACGACGGCGCCTCGGCGGCGTCCCTCGGGCTGACCGGCTTCGAGCGCTACAGGTTCAGCGGGATCCGCGATGCGCTGGCGGAAGAAACGCCGGTGCAGGTGCAGGCCGACGCCGGCGATGGGCGCCGGACGGAGTTTGCCGCGCGCATCGACATTTCCGGGCCGCAGGAGCGCCTCCAGCTGGAGCGCGGCGGCATCTTCGAAACGCTGCTCGGCGAGCTCACCGCAGCAGACGGCGAAAACCGCATGCACGGCAGCGCCCCGCGCGGCTGACCCGGCGGCACCCGCCGAGCGGCATCGCCGAACGGATGTTGTCACCCAGCTTGAAAGGGAAACACGGATGAACCTGGACGAGGCAAAGGAAATCGCGGTCGGCTACCTCGACGCGATGGAACGCCGGGATCTCGACGCGGCACGCGCCTTCATCGGCGACGACCCGCAAATCACCTTCCCGGGCAGCCGGCACTTCACCGACATCGAGCAGATCGTGCGCAACTCCGGCGGACGCTACAACGTCATCCGGAAATCCATCGAGCGGCGCGATGCCTGGCCGGACGGCGACACGACCGTCGTGTTTATCTCTGGCACCCTGTTCGGCGAGTGGCCGGACGGCTCGGCCTTCGAGGGCATCCGCTTCATCGACCGCTTTGAAATCGTGAACCGGCGGATCGTTCGCCAGGAGGTCTGGAACGACAGCGGCGAGCGGCTCCTTGCCATGCAACGGGAGGCAGCGGAATGAAATTCGATCTTGCACTGTCCAACGGCGACATCGTCTTTCCGGGCGAGGGCGTGTCGCGCGGCAGCATCGGCATCGTCGACGGCCGCATCGCGGCGATCCTCGATCCGTCCGAACGGGTCGAGGCCGGCCGCGTGATCGACTGCACAAACCGCTGGATCCTGCCGGGCGTGATCGACCCGCACACCCACATCGGCTTCGGCGACAAGGAGAACGACTGGACGACGGAGACGGCAACGGCGGCGCTCGGCGGCGTCACCGGCCTGATGAGCTTCTGGCGCAGCGACGACCTCGACGCCTCCACCGCACCCTGGATCGCGGAAGGCGAGGCGCGCTCCAGCGTCGACTTCGGGCTGCATTTCGGCGTCACCTCGACCCGCCATGTCGACGAGCTGCAGGCGCTGTCGCGGCGCTACGGCATTTCCTCCATCAAAGTCTATCTGATGTACAAGGGCGCGACCGGCGCCGCGAAGGGCTTCACGGAGGTCGACGACGCCCTGCTGTTCCGCGCGCTGCAGGCGGGCTCGCGCGTGAAGAACGGCGTTGTCAGCGTCCATTGCGAGAACACCGAGGTGATCCCCGTCTTCCGCGAGCCGCTGAAGGCCGCCGGGCGCGACGACCTTCCGGCCTGGGACGAGCAGTCGCCGGGGTTCCTTGAGACCGAGAACGTCTTCCGCGTCGCCTTCTTCGGCGAGAAGACGGGCTGTCCGGTCAACATCGTCCACATGTCGGCGGTGGAAAGCCTCGATCTGGTGCGCCGTCTGCGCCATCCCGGCCGCCCCCCGATCCACGTCGAGACCTGCATCCACTATCTGTCGTTAACGAAGGACAGCGGCATCGGGTCGATCGGCAAGGTCAATCCGCCGCTGCGCAGCCAGGCCGATGTCGACGGCCTGTGGGAAGGCGTGCGCAACGGCGAGATCACCACCATCGGCTCCGACCATGTCGCCCGCAAGCGCGCCACCAAGGGGCCGGACATCTGGTCGGCCACCGCCGGATTCCCGGGCCTGGCGCAGATCGTGCCGGTGCTGGTGGAGGAAGGCTACCACAAGCGCGGCATCCCGATCGAAACCCTGGCGGCGACGACCTCGCGCAATGTCGCGGAGCTCTATTCCCTGCCGAACAAGGGCCGGATCCAGCCAGGCTATGATGCCGATTTCGCCATCGTCGACCCGGCCGGCTCGACCACGGTCGACCCGGCCGACTATCCCTCCCACTCCGACTATTCCCCCTTCGAGGGCAGGATCTTCCGGGGGGCCGTCACCCACACGGTCCTGCGCGGCACACTCACCGTCGACGCGGGCAAGGCCGTCTCGCTGGACACGGCCCCCGGCCACTATCTCAAGCGCCCAAGCTGAAAGGATTTCAAGACATGAGCGAACGCATCTGGGACAAGTTCCTGACTGAGAAGGACAAGGAAATCTTCCAGCTCGCCGGCTATGGCAAGCGCGGGGGCTTCGGCACACGGCCGGCCCTGTTCATCATCGACGTGCAGTATAATTTCTGCGGCGACGAGCCGGGAGAGGACCATCGCGAAGGGCTGAAGAAATACCGCACCCATTGCGGCGAGGCCGGCTGGAAGACCGTCCCGCACATCGAACGGCTCCTGAAGATCGCCCGCGAGAAGAACCTCCCGGTGTTCTACACCCAGTCGGAGCGTCGCGCCGACATGATCGACAGCGGCGTGCAGGTCGGGAAGAGCCATCGCGGCGCGGAAAAGACCAGCCAGGAAGGCAGCCACGCGACGCAGACCGTGGCTCCGCTGGCGCCGCAGCCGCAGGACATCCTGATCGGCAAGCGCAAGCCGTCGGCCTTCTTCGGCACGATGTTCATGAGCCACCTCAACTTCCTGGATGTCGACACGCTGATCCTGTGCGGATGCACCTCTTCGGGCTGCCTGCGCGCCACCGCCGTCGACGGCTATTCGTTCAACTTCAAGGTCGTCATTCCCGAAGAAACAGCCTTCGACCGGTTCGAGGCGAGCCACGCCATGAGCCTGTTCGACCTGAACTGCAAATATGCCGACGTGATCCCGACCGACGAGGTGGCCGACTACATGTCCGCTCTTCCCGTGCGCAAGGGACCGGGCGAGGCCTGAGCCCCGCGCCTGGGCGAAAACCCGGAAGTTGGTTGGAACGGGCGCCCAGCGGCGCCCGTTTTCACATGCGGTTGCGGAGCAGCTTGAAGACCAGGGGCGCAGCCGCCATCACCGCCGCGATGCGGATCACGTGGTGCAGCGCGACAAAGGCCGCATCGGCATGTAGGGCGATGGCGACCAGGCTCATTTCCGCGACGCCACCTGGAGCATAGGCCAGAACACCTTGAACGACGGCGATGCCCATCACCGCCTGAAGCAGGATGGCAAAGCCGAAGGCGAGGCCAAGGAGCATCACGATCGAGCCACCGGTCAGCGCCACGACGCCGATCACATGTCGCCAGTCCACGCCGATGAAGCGGCAGCCGATCACCGTCCCGATGACGACCTGCGCGCCCCAGACCAGCAGCGTCGGCGGCGCAAAGCCGTGCAAGACCCCGGTGAGGTTCAAGACGGCGCCGAGCAGCATCGGCCCCATGAGGTTGCGCGCCGGCAGATGCAGCAACCGCCCGACAATCGCCCCGCCGGCGGCGAGCAGGACGACCAGCAGGACGCTCTCCCCGGTCACCGGGATCATCGGGCGCGCCGACGACGCGCCGGCCGCGCCTTCCATCCAGGTGACCAGCGGCGGCAGCATCATCACCGTGAGGAAAATCCGCGTGGAATGCACCAGCGCGACCTTGCGGGAATCCGCACCATTGGCATCGGCGGCCAGAACCATCTCGATCAGCCCGCCGGGCATGCCGGCGAAATAAGCCGTCTTCCAGTCCATCCGTCCGACGAAATGGAAGTAGCTCACGCCGATTCCGCCGGCGAGCGCGATAAAGACGAAAAGCGCGCTGATGCTGAACAGCCATTCGCCGACATGGGCGAAAAGCTCAGGCTGAAAATAGGTTCCAAGCACGACGCCGATGATCGCGCTCATCGCCGGTCGCGCCGACTTCGGCGATGCCAGGGGCAGTCCGGAGACGCTGCAGATCAGCGTCAGAAGCATTGCCCCCAGCATCCAGGGCAAGGGCAGGCCGAGCAGGTAGAAAACGGCGCCTCCCGTCAGTCCGAAAGACAGGCTCAGGAGATAGCGAGAGGCGACGGAGACACTAGACAAGGCTTGAGAGCACCCCCCGGGGCCATGAAATGTTCAGCAGAATGCCGAAGAGATAGGTGCCGCCCAGGGTCGCCCCGGTGACACAGACCGTCATCACCAGCCCGACCCTTGTGTAAAGGCGCAGAAAGACGAGCAATGCCAAGGCTGTCGCGGGAAAGAAGCCGGTGGCATAGACGACGGCAATGTAAAGGCCAAAGGCGCAGAAGAACAACACCGCATAGGAAAATTCCGCAGGCTGCGTGCTCGCGTCCAGCGCCGCACCCGATTCCGCCCCCCACAGGAGATGCAGTCCGAGAGCGGCACAGCACACCAGGCCGATCGCCGTCGCGGTGACCGGAAAGAACCGGCCGCCCGGGAAGAAGTCCAGCGCGGTCACAAGGCCGTAGCCGAGAACGGCGGCAATCAACGCGAGAAAAGCAAAATGGTAGAGACGTTCGCGCTTGGTCATGCCGATTTCTCCCGGCGCAGCGCCGCGCGCAGGCCATATCCGAGGAACAGGAGGGTAAGGACGCCGATCGCCAGCACGCCCGGCCGCGACAGCCAGTCCCAGCCGTAGCGGTTGAGCGTGATCCAGAGGTTGCGCTCCACCAGCGCGCTGAGAATGAAGCCGATCAGCAGGGGCGCACGGGGAAAGCCGAAGCGCTTCATCAGCCAGCCGAGAATGCCGCAGGCGACCAATGCCAGCAGATCGCCGAAATGACGCGTCGACTGGTAGGCGCCGACGATGATCAGCGTGAACACCACCGGGAACAGGAGACTGAACGGCACAAGCGCAAGACGGCTGATCGGACGCGACAGCGCGAAGCAGACGGCCGTGCCGACCACATTGCCGATCGCGAGACTCCAGACCAGCGCGAAGATCAGTTCCAGATTGTCGGTGAGCATGCGCGGTCCGGGCTGAATGCCCTGGACCACCATGGCGCTCAGCAGGAGCGCCATGCCGGCACTGCCGGGCACGCCGAAAAGAAGCGTCGGGATCAGCGCGCCGCCTTCCTTCGCGTTGTTGGCGCTTTCAGGGGCGATCACGCCCCGCACATCGCCGGAGCCGAATTTCGACTTGTCGCGCGCCGTGCGCACCAGAAGGCCGTAGTTGAGCCAGTCGACGATCGAGGCGCCGAGCCCGGGCACGATCCCGACCCCGACCCCGACCAGGGAGTGGCGCACGACCAGCGGCCAGTGGCGACGGACGTCGCGGGCGCCCTCGCCCCAGCCCGATCCGACGGAAAGCCCCTTGCGGGCAATCGATCCGCCGCGCGACAGAACGTCCAGGAACTCCGGGATCGCATAGAGGCCGAGCGACAGGACCACGAGGGGAATGCCGTCGAACAGATAGTCCATCTCGAAGGAGTAGCGGTATTCCGCCGTGATGTTTGAGGCACCCCAGGTGCCGAGGAACAGGCCGAGCGAGGCGGCGAGGATGCCCTTGAGCGGCGCATTGCCCGACAACACGCCGATCATGCAAAGGCCCATCACGCTCATCATCAAGAGTTCGGGCGAGGCAAAGGACAGGACCATCCCGCGCGCGACCGGCAGCGACAGACACAGGGCCAACGCACCGATGATGCCGCCGAACATGGAGGCAAGGAAGGCGGCGGAGAGAGCGCGGGCGCCCTCGCCCTTTTGCGCCATCGCATAGCCGTCGACGACGGTTGCCTGCGACCCGGCAGAACCGGGTACCCCGATCAAAACCGAGACAAACGTGTCCGACGTGGTGATCACGGCCGCGACACCGATCAGCATCGCCAGTCCCGCGGTCGCGTCCATCGTGAACGTGAGCGGGAGAAGCAGCGCCATGCCGACAATTCCTCCCAGGCCTGGCAAAACGCCAACCGCAAGGCCCACCCCGACGCCGACCAGCAGATATGCCAGATGCCCTGGCTGCAACACGATGAACAATGCCTGTACGGCGGCGTCGAGCATGAATTCCCCCCAAAAGTATCGACACTTTCCCCAATCAACCCTTGAATTTCAATCAATATACGCATTAACTGTCAACAGTTATCGTTCGGAGGGAGCCGGACGATCAGAAAGGGAGGTCTTTCATGAAGAAATCACTCGTAGCTGCCGTTGCGTTGTGCGCTGCGGCGATGGCGCCGATGGCCGCGCAGGCGGAGGCTTATTTCAAAGGCAAGACGGTGACATTGCTTGTCGGCTTTTCGCCCGGCGGCGGCACAGACCAGTTCGCGCGTGTGGTGGCCGAACATCTGGACGACCACATTCCGGGCAACCCCGCGATCATCGTGGAGAACATGCCCGGATCGGGCTCGATCCTGGCGTCCAACCACTATGTCACCCGGGTCGAGCCCAACGGCGAGACCCTGATGGTCGGCACCGGACAGCTCTTGATGCGGATCATGCTCGGGCTGCAAGGATCGCGGGCGGAACTCGGCCAGTACGATCCGCTGATGGCGGGCCCGGTCGGACGCGTGACCTTCGCCGCTGCCGATCTGGGCATCGAAAAGCCCGCCGACATTCCCGCGGCCGCCGACCGCCTGATCCATGCCAGCGCCGGCATCATGGCCTCGATCGACACGCTCCTCGGGCTCAAGGTCCTGGGCACGGAAATCAGGGCCATCACCGGCTATGAAGGCAAGTCGGAAACCCTGCTTGCCTTCGAACGTGGCGAGGCAAACATCGACGGCCAGACAATGCCCAACTACACGGGCAAGGTTCAGCCGATGATCGACGAGGGCAAGGCCGTGCCGCTGTTCTCGCAAGGCTTCATCGACGGCAAGGGCAAGCTCGTCGCCGACCCGTCAGTCCCGGATCTGCCGACGGTCGCGGACGTCTACCGCAGCCTGAACAACGGCGCGGATCCGGAAGGGCCGGCATGGAGCGCCTATATGGCGATGACCGGCGCGACCGTGAGCCTTGGACGGGTGCTGATGGTTCACGAGGAAGCGCCGGACGCGGCGGTCGAGGCGCTGGAACAGGGCATTGCCTCGATGCTTGCCGACCCGGTGTTCCTCAAGGAGATCGATGCCTCCCTCAACGGCTACGCGCCCTATGCCGGAGAAGAGCTGGAGGCCGCGATCAACGCCACCAAGGCGATGTCGGAGGACGACAAGACCTGGCTGCAGGACTTTCTCGCACGCGCCTATGGTGCGCGGTTCGAGTAACCCCGGACCACACATCCCGGAGGTCCGCTGACGCGGACCTCCGTCTTTCTTTGGAGATCCACATGAAACTGACACGCGGCAAAGACACCCGGATCGCCACGGGCACCGCCGAACTCCCCTGCTACGAAGTGTTTCCGCCGCATCCTGCGAGCGAGCGGCCGACCGGACGGATTGTGCTGCTGCAGGAAATCTTCGGAACCAACCAGCACATTCGCGAACTGGCCGACCAATGGGCCGACGAGGGATTTCACGTGATCGTGCCGGATCTGTTCTGGCGCATCGAGCCCGGCGTCCAGCTCGGCTATGACGGGGAGGACCTGGAAACCGCGCGCGCCCTTTACAGCAAGCTCGACTGGGACCTGGCCGCCGACGATGTGATGGCCTGCGTCGACCATGCGCGGGCGGCGGGCGGCGCCCCCGTGTTCCTGCTCGGCTTCTGCTTCGGCGGCAAGCTGGCCACGATCTGTGCCACGCGACCGGGCATCGACGCCGCGGTCGGCTACTACGGCGTCGGCATCGAGAAGCTCGGCATCGCCGGCGACGTCGCCTGCCCGATCATGCTGCATTTCGGCGCCGACGACAAAGGAACGCCGCCCGAGGCCATCGCCGAATTGCGCCGCCAGCTCCCCGAAGGCGCAAAGGTGTTCAGCTATGAAGGCGCCGGACACGGCTTCAACAACTGGCGCAAGAGCGCCTATGACGCGCCGTCCGCGCAGCGCGCCTTTGCCCGCAGCCTGACCTTCCTGCGCGACGCAGCGCGGACCGCCTGAGGGCGGCGGCGCAAGCAAACCTGGTCGCCCCGCCCTCAGGCGGTTGCGTCAAGCGGGGCGGCAGCGGCAATCACCCAGTCGCGCACCGCCCCGGCGCGGGGCGGGAGCGCCACCGCAGCCCCGGCGGTGAAGTCGAGAAACGCCGTCTCATTCAGGCCGTTCACCCCGACGACCACGGGAACGTCGAGCGAGAGCGCCTCGGCGATCAGGGCCCGAAAGCCACCGCCTTCCGCCTCGCGCTTGCCGAACTTGTTGACGATCAACACGTCCACCTTGTCATCGAGGCGTCGTTCGCATTCCCCGACCGCCGTCTCCAGTGCGCCGACATCCAGCCGGCAGCCGCGCGCCTCGGGACCGAGCGATTGCGAAATGCGAATGCGCGGACCATCAGGAAGCACCTGCACGTCCATGTCGCACGTCCGGTTGTCGCAATCGGGCGAATTGATCTGGACAATCCCGCAGCACCGAAGCCCGCGCGCCGCCAGATCCTCTGCAACGCCTGCGAGGAGACGGTCCATGTCACCGCGTTCCTCTGCCTTGGTGTAGGCAATTCTCATAGGTCGTCTCCATTCGTCCGCATCGGCTCGGCGCGCAACCGTCATACCCCCGGACGACCCGCACCGCCAAGAGCGAAGAGCGCCACCGGGACCACCAGACTGGCAGAGCTCCGGGGGATCGGCAACGCGACCCATTCGCGCGCTCGGCCAAGCCCCAGCTACCGGCTGACCGCCTCGCTCTTGCAATCAGCGGTTTCCCTTGTAGGATCTGCAAAACCTTGCATTTCACACCCTGACGCCGACCTGCAACGGATCCCGGACATGAACCGAGCCTTCACCAACGTGCTGAGCGATACTCCAGACCGAACCGCCACGTTCTACGAAGAATTGCTCGGCATGACGCGTCACTTCGATTCAGACTGGTTCGTCATCCTGACCCATCCCGGCGTTTCGGGCCTCGAGTTCGGCATCCTCCAGCGCGACCATGACGTCGTCCCGCAGGCCATCCGCAGCGCGCCCGCAGGCGTGATCCTGACCTTTGTCGTGGATGATCTCGCGCCCGTTGTCGAAACGGCGCAGAGACTCGACGCGGAAATCGTCGATGGGCCGACCCGCATGCCCTACGGACAGATGCGGCTGCTGCTTCGCGACCCGGACGGCACGGTGATCGACGTAAGCTGCCCGAACTGAACGGCGATCAACCTCCCTTGCGCAACGCCGTGTCGAAACGACCCTCGACGGTGAGACAATCGGTCAGGTCGGGTTCCGACGTGAAACCGTCCTGCCGGCACATCCGGGCGGAAAACCGTCCCCTGGCACGAGCCGCCCCCTCTTCCAGCGAAAGCGCCTCAAGTACGATTTCCGGCTCCTGACCACTGTTCTCACTCATGTAAAATGGTTCGCTCATGCCCTTGGGCCACCAGGAAACCGACGACCCGTCCATCAGGCTGGCGGAGGCATCAGTCCCCATGAGCGAGATCTCGACCGACAGGACATTGTGCATGATGCTGTCCGACTGCGGATCATGCGCCTGAATGGAAATGGACAGTACCGGCCCGAAGGATTGGTACTCCGCCGTCGACGTGCCTTCGGACGGCACGTCGAGCGTCGCCCCGACATAGGGGGCGTCGCCGATTGTCGCTTCGATCTCGCCGACAGGGGTTGTCTCGGTCCTGGCAAGCGAAGGCGAAGCCAGAAGAAGCGAGGACGCGAGAGCGCCCCATGCAAGCAGTCGTCGGGATGCCATCATCGGAAAGACCTGTGTTCGGATATGTCAGGGGAAGGACCAGCCGTCATGCTCGATCCGGAAGATCCGGATCGGCGCACCCGGCTGGCCGGGGTCGGCCCGCAGACGGAACACCGCCGTGTGCGGCCGCCCGAAATTGACGATCTCGACGTTGATCGTGATCATGCCGCGAAACATCGGCTGGTCGGGATCGGGTTCCGGCTCGCTGACGCTGCCTTGAAAATCCTGCGCGCCATAGACCGGATCCACCTGAAGCGGCTGCGAGCGTAGTGTGGCGACGACCTCGGAGGAAAAATAGGCGCCGGCGTTGGCGGGATCGAGCGGATTCCGCCCTCCCACGCGGACAAGGTCGGCGGCCTCGTAGAGCGCGCGCACGACATCCTGCGCCTCGGAAACGGGGTCGCCGCCTGCCACCGGCTGCGACGACGACGCGGACGTATCGGCCGGCTCGTATCCCTCGCCGATCAGATAGCGCTGCGCGACCCACCCCGCCTTGGTCATGTCGGCGGAGCGCATCAAACACCAGCGCGGCGGCAAGGCATCAATCTCGGCTTCGGTCATCCGCGAAAAATGCGCCATCGTGTAGAAGGGAACGCAGGTGATGAGCTGCAGGTCCCTCTCATCATGTGCGAAGGTCCCGATCACCGGATATATCGTTCCTGGTCCCATGCGGGCATTGAGAGCGTCGCCGCGCGACACTCCGGTCACGCGCCAGGCGTCGGGCCCATGGCCGTCGATCTCGGCCCGGGCGGGCGGAGCGGCAGCCAGCACCGCAAAGACGGCGATGGCTGCCGACAGCAGGAGCGGGCGATATCCTGCATGCATGATCATTCGACCTCGACGATGGCGCGACCGAGAACGGACCGCCCGCTGACATCGAGATAGCGCACCTCGTACCGCCCGGCCTCGTCCGGCATGGTCAGCTGGAGAGATGTCTGATCGCCGACAGAATGCGCCGCGATCCAGCTGAAGTCCGCCTGATCGGCCCGCGCCAGCGAGATGCGCTGATCCGGGCTGCCAGCGCCTCCGGTCCATGAGACCGTGATGGTTTCGCCGGGACTGGCCCGCGCCGGAGCACGAAGGCCCGCGCCATCGTCCAGCGGCGCATTTGCATCGACGACCTCCAGATCCACGCTGGCAAGCGTGCGGGCGCCTTCCTTCAGGACGTATCTGATCTCGTAGAGCCCCGGCGCGGCCGGCGCCTCCAGATCGCCCTCACGATTCCCACTGACGCTAATATATTTTTCGTAGGCTCCCTCTTCCGCACCGGCGGGAACGATGGTCACGTAGTCCTGCGGGTGGACAGAGACGGACCAGGTGACCCGCACGGGCGTTCCGGCCCGCACCACGTCCGGCCCCGAAAGCTCGACCTCCGCTTCCATGACCTCCACGGGCGCCGACGCCATCGTGCGCCTGCCCTCGTTCAGCACGTAGCGCACTTCGTAGAGGCCCGGCTCCGCCGGCGCGACGAGGGTCTCTTCCGACATCTCGCGCACCCGCTTGTACATCGTATAGGCGCCCTCCTCCGCACCGGCAGGCACGATGGTCACGTAGTCCTGCGGGTGGATGGAGGACGACCAGGAGACGTCGAAGGGCGCGCCTGTCGTGACGCGTGCGGGCGCGGCGATGCCGATCTCGGCCATTGTGACCTCCACGGGCGCCGACGCCATCGTGCGCTTGCCCTCGTTCAGCACGTAGCGCACCTCGTAGAGACCCGGCTCCGCAGGCGCGACCAGGGTCTCCTCGGAGCGCTCGCGCACCCGCTTGTACATCGTGTAGGCGCCCTCCTCCGCACCGGCAGGCACGATGGTCACGTAGTCCTGCGGGTGAATGGAAGACGACCAGGTGACGTCAAAGGGCGCGCCTGTCGTGACCCGCGCCGGCGCGGCGATGCCGATCTCGGCCGTTGTGACCTCCACCGGCGCCGACGCCATCGTGCGCTTGCCCTCGTTCAGCACATAGCGCACCTCGTAGAGACCCGGCTCCGCCGGCGCGACCAGCGTTTCCTCGGAGCGCTCGCGCACCCGCTTGTACATCGTATAGGCGCCCTCCTCCGCACCGGCAGGCACGATGGTCACATAGTCCTGCGGGTGAATGGAAGACGACCAGGTGACGTCAAAGGGGGCGCCTGTCGCGACCTGCGCGGGCGCGGAAATCTCGACCTTCGCCTCCGTCACCTCGACGGGGACGGACGCCATCGTGCGCTTGGTCTTGTCGCGCACATAGCGAACCTCGTAGAGCCCGGTCTCCGCCGGCGCGACCAGGGTCTCCTCGGACTGCTCGCGCACCCGCTTGTACATCGTGTAGGCGCCCTCCTCCGCACCGGCAGGCACGATGGTCACATAGTCCTGCGGATGAATGGAGGTCGACCAGGTGACGGTCAGGGCCGCCCCCGTCGCGACCTGCGCGGGGGCTGCAAGTCCGATGTCGACCTGCGGCTCGGGCTCGGGTTCCGCCTGCTCTTCGGCGGGTTCCAGCGGCTTGAGCTTCATGACGCTCTGGACATGCGACAGGGCATCCTTGAGCTCTGCGGCATCGCGCGCCGGAACGAACACGCCGCCAGTGTTCTCAGCGATGCAGGCAAGGCCGGCGTGTTCCTCCTCGGTGAGGTCGAACCCGACGACATGGGCGGTGAACTTCACCCCCTGGCGCGCCAGTTCGGCCGAGAGCGCGCAAGGGTCCGCCTGGCAGGTTTCCAATCCGTCCGAAATCAGCACGACGGTGGCCGGGGCGTCGCGGTAGGAGAGCAGCTCGGCCGCCTGCCGGATGGAGTCAGTCAGCGGCGTGCGCCCGCGCGGCATGATCCCGTTGACCGCCGAAACGAAGGCGGACCGGTCCAGCGGTCCCGGAGCGATCACGGTCTCGATGTCCGAACAGTCGCCCTCGCGGCGGTGCCCGTAGGCCATGAGGCCGACATTGGTATCCTCCGGCCATGTCCGCACGAGATCGCCCATGACGTCGCGCGCGATCTCGATCTTTGAAACGCCGTCGATCTGGCCCCACATCGAGCCGGAGGCGTCATAGACGACCATGACGTTTTCCTCCGCGACCGCCGGTGCGCAAAGCGCCGTCGTTGCGCCGATGGTGGCGACCGCCAGCATGGCGGCGTTGAAGATTTTCATGGATTGTCCCTCCCGAACGTTTTGCCCGTCAGGCCGGACGCGGATCGCCCGCGCCGTCTGCCTGACCACGGGCCCCGTCCAATGCACGTGCCTTGAGTTCGCGAAACTTGGCCGACATCTGCTCAAGGCGCGCATCCCATTCCGGATCCGGCTGCTGCCCCTCGATGGTCCTGAAGTAGACCTGCATCAGGCAGGCGATGGCGAAGGGCTCCAGAAGAGCCGCCTTCACGGCCCAGGCGAAGAGCAGCGCGAAGACGATGCCGCCGGCGGACCAGGCGCCCGGCATGAGGTAGACGACGAGCGCCGCGGGCGCCAACATCACCAGAAACACAACGAAGCCGAGGCCGTAGACGAAAATGGCCAGCCAGGCCGCGTTCTTCAGCATCACCTTGTAGTTCTGCCCGTAGAGGACGAGAGCCTCCTTTGCCGAGCCCCAGGGATTGGTCGAGCCGGTCCGGATGGCGTGGGCGAGAATAACCTCGTCGATAAAGCCGATCGCCACCCGCAGGAAGGCGTGGAGAATACTCGCCAGCTGCTGCGCGCCGGGGATCGGCAGGATGGTCAGGACACCCCGGACAAGCCCGGTGATCGCACCGATCACGCCCTTGATCAGCTGGTCGAGGCCGAACAGGACGCTGGTCTGGGCAAAGCGCTGCTTCACCACGTCGCTCGCATGGGAAATCTGCCGTTTCCCGCCGGGCATGGGTTTACCGTCGATGAGTTCGACCAGCACCGCGATATGCCCCGCCTTGACCACGTAAAGGATGTATTCGCGGATCCAGTACATGATCGCGCCGAAGATGCCGAAGCCGATGGCCCCGCCCCAGAAGGTGCTCGTCGCCTGGAAGTCGGCCTCGCCGAAGCCGCCGATGCCGTAGCCGATGCCCGCCCCGGTTCCGGTCACGAGAATGTAACCGACGGCGATGCCGAAATAGACCGCCATCCGGAAGATGATGAATGGCAGGGTCCGCATCATCATGCCCAGCGCACTGCCAATGCTGAAGTCCCACATATCCGCGTCTCCGTCGTTCAGGACGCGCAGCTTATTGGCAGGCGAACCGCGGCGCCCCGTTCATTTGAACGGGTCTTCGCAGAAAATTCGCGTTATACTGTCGTTGATTAGCGGCGCCCGGCATCCGGCACGGCACCGGCGATGACAGGCCGCATAGGAAATCTTGCCAGGGGGACGGCGGACGTGGATCGGATCATCTCGGGGATGCTGACAGCGCTTCTGGCCATGGTGTTCGCCACTGCGGCTGCCGCCGGCGCGCTGCCCCGGCCGCAGGGCCCGACCGTCCTGGAGGTGCAAGGTGCCATCGGGAAAACCAATGCGGAAGGTGCCGCCCTGTTCGACATGGAGATGTTGCAGGCGCTGCCCGTCGCGCGGCTGGAGACCTCCACGGCGGTCACCGACGGCGTGCGCAGCTTCGAGGGCTTCTTGATGCGCGACCTGCTCGCGCATGTCGAAGCCTCCGGCAATACCGTCACCGCGACCGCGCTCAACAACTATGTGATCGACTTCGACGCTCAGGAGTTCGAACGTTACGACGTCGTGGTCGCCTACCGCATGGACGGAGAAACGCTTCAGCCCAGCGACAAGGGACCGCTCTGGATCGTCTACCCGCGCGACCAGCACACCGAACTTCAGGACATCCGCTACGACTATCGCTGGGTCTGGCAGCTGATGCGGCTCGAGATCAGATGAAGGCGTCCTGGCGCCCCCGCCTCGGCGTGGCCCTGCTCACGCTGACCATCGGCGCTTTCGCCGTCCTGACCGGGTCGTCCCTGTTGCGCATTTCGGCCATCGAACGCGACATGCGGATCGAAGCGACGCAAAACATGCTGTGGGTGATCTCGCGGGCGCAGGTGGCGGCTCTCGAACTCAGCACCGCCAGCATTGTCCGCGAACAGGGCAAGATCGACCAATCCGCCCTGAAACGGCATCACAACGTCTTCCTGAGCCGGCTGGCCGTGCTTGGCGACGGACCGCAACGCCGGCGGATGGAGGACCTGGGATTTGCCAGCGTACTCGACGAACTGCATGGAAATCTCGCCGAAATCGACAGGCTGATCGCCAACTTCGATCCGGAAAACGCGCAAGGGCTGCGCGACCTTCTGCAGCCCTATTCGTCCTCGCTGGACCGGGCGTCCAACAAGGCCATGATCGCCGAATGGGACGCGCTAGGCAGCAAGCTGGACAGTTCGCGCGACCAACTTTGGCATCTTGTCGTCTCGATGGTCGGAATCGCCCTGGCCGGGGCCGCCCTTTGCGTGCACCTTCTGCTGGCGACGCGGGAGGCGAACCGCCGCATGCGGCTCCTGGGCAAGGAAAAGGCGTTTTCGGAACTGCTCATCGCCTCCAGCGGCGAAGCCATCATTGCGGTGGACCGCGACCGGCGCTGCACGGTCTGGAACGAGGCGGCCGAACGGCTGTTCGATGTGCCCGCCCGAAAAACAATCGGCCTCCCGCTGAGCGAGATTTCCGGCTTTTTTCAGATCGACCGGATCGGGCAGGCCATCGGAACGTCCTTCGGCGGGCAGCCCGCAACCTTGCTGGACCAGCCATTCTTCCGTCAGGGCGACGACGACCCGAGCTATGTGGACCTTCGGTTCTTCTCCTTGCGCGAGGGTGCGCGGATCATCGGATCAATCCTGCTGATCTCCGACGTAACCGAGCAACGCGCGGCGCAGCGCCAGATCGCGGATCACCGCAATCACCTGGAACAGCTCGTCCGGGCACGAACGGAAGAGCTCGATGCAGCCCTCAACCGCGAACGCGCGACGGCGGAGCTCTACCGCAACTTCGGAGCCATGATCTCGCACCAGTTCCGCACCCCGCTTGCAATCGTCGATTCAGCGCTGCAGCGCCTGATGCGGCGCAGCCGCCGCCTGACACCCGCCGAGGTGGTCGAGCGAAGCGAACGGGCGCGCCAGGCGATCGCGCGCATGACCGGTCTCATCGAAAGCACGCTCGATGCCGCAAGGCTGGATGCCGGGCAGATGGAAATCCGCACCACGACATGCGATTTCGCTCAGATCGCCGCCGACGTCTGCGCCCGACAGCGCGAACAGACGCCGGAGAGACCGCTTCGGCTCGACCTGCCCGAGGAGGGCCCCGCCCTTGCCTTTTGCGATCCCGTTCACGCAGAGAACATTCTGGTCAACCTGCTGTCCAACGCGGTCAAATACTCGCCGCCCGACACGGCGGTCGATCTGACTGTGACAGCAGAGGACAACCAAGTGCGCTGCGCCGTCGGCAACGCCGGCCGCATCGACTGTGCGACGGAGCGCGAAGCCATTTTCGAGCGCTATTTTCGCGGCAGCAACGCAGAGGGCCGGCCAGGGATCGGCATCGGCCTCTATATGTCTCGCACCCTGGCACGCATGCAGGGCGGCGATGTCCTCCTCGACGCCGGCGACAACAGCCGGATCACCTTCACCCTCGTTCTTCCGCGAGCGCAAGACGAGGAAGAGGCCCACCCATCCTCGCGCCTGCAGGAGACCGCATGACCGGCCGTGGCAAGGATCCGCAAGTCCGTTGGAGCATTCTTTGTGTCGAGGATGAACCGGACCTGCGTCGCGATATCGCCGAGGAGCTTTCGGAAGCCGGATACGCCGTCCTGGAGGCAAGCGACGGACGGCAGGCACTCGATCTGCTGGGAACCTCCAGCCCGGACCTGATCCTGTGCGACATTTCCATGCCGGGTCTCAGTGGCTACGACGTCCTGAGCGCCGTCCGTGCCAAGGGGCCGGACCATGCGGAAACGCCATTCGTCTTCCTCTCGGCATTGGGGGATCCGCGCGAGATCGTCGAGGGAAAGCGCCTTGGCGCCGACGACTACCTCGTCAAGCCGATCGACTACGACCTCCTGCTTGCGACCGTCGACGCGCGGTTGCGTCAGGTCGCGCGCATCCGCTCGGTGCATGAGGCACATCGGTCCGCGCCCAGGCCCGACCCTCTCGACGTCTCGAAGCGCCACGGCCTGACGAAGGCGGAAGCGCGGGTTGCCGTGGCGCTCACCGAAGGAAAAACGCTGGCGGAGGTCGCGCGCTCCTCCGGCGTGTCGCGCACCACGATTGCCTACCACCTTCGCAACATCTTCCAGAAGACCGGCGTCAACAGGCAAACCGAACTGATTTCCCTGCTGCTTGGCGGCCCCGGCACCGAACGGACCTGAGGTTGCTTAGTGCCGCAAGGCGAATCGCCGCGCGGCGATCATCCCTGCCGCGACGCGGAATAGACGGAAGAATACCAGGCGATCAGCGCGGCCGGGATCGAGATCAGGCCGTACTGCCAGGAGATATCGTCAAGGCCGCCCTCGAAGAGAGATATCTCAAGCGCGATCGCAACCATCTGGATAGCGGCGACAAACAGCACCAGCGACGGAAGCGGCTTCAACTTGAGTATCGCGACCACCGCAAGCAGGACCGCTCCGCCCGGAAGCGCGACAAACAGCGCAACCAGGAAGCTGAGAGCCGCGATATAGACGAGTTCCAATCCGATCGAGCGGGCGGCAATCGCGACAAGCCCTGCATGGGCCAGGGCCGCAAAAACCGACACCGCGACAGCGGCCGGGAACAGACGACGAAAAAGCGGGGCCGCGTCACGCATGGTGTCTCACGTGTCCTTCCAGATTGCCCGCTCCTCGGCATCGCCCGCGCGGACAGGCCGGATGCTCCGACCTCCAAAGGACACTTATAAGGGGCAATCCGGTCGGGTGCTCGCGTTCATGAGGCAAACGCGGTTTTTTTCCGTGTAGTCGATCACTCAAGACCTCGAACCCTCACAAGACCCGGAATTCGGGACGCAAAGGATACGACAAGGAGACTTCACCGGAGACCCGGAACCGGCACACTTCACTCAGCGCACCGCGATGCCGGAGCGTCCGCGCCGGCGACAACGAAATTTGATCGCTTGGGAAAATGGCGGAGAGAGAGGGATTCGAACCCTCGGAACGCTTGCGCGCTCAACGGTTTTCGAGACCGCCCCGTTCGACCACTCCGGCACCTCTCCGCAAACGTCTGGCGATGTGGTCGCGACGTGACCGCGTACATAACGAAGAGCGCGAAGTCGCACAAGGGGGCGTCTGACGTTTTTCCCGCTTCGCGCACGCCCGGGGTGCCAGACCGTGAAACCGCCCGCGCATGCGCGTTTCCCGGTGCTGGAAGCGTTGACTTTCCACCGCCGATCCGTATAGTCGCGCTGCTTCGCGTAGGGAGTTCTGTCTCCCTTTATCGTTGCCCGAGGCTTCCGCCGCTTCCATCCACCTCGAAACCCTGGCCTTTCGGCCCGCGTTTTTTCGTGGCGAGTTGCGGCAGAGCCGGTTTCCGACGACGTTTGCGGCCGGTCGGTCGCGTGTCGCAGGGTCCGGCTTCTTCAAAGTCCCCGCCTGTCGGGGCGCCACAGGGTACGTCGCAAGCCGCTCGCCGCCAAAACGGCAAGGTGAGCGCATTCGAAGAACGAAAAGAAGGACGTGCGAGACATGTTCGCAGTGATCAAGACCGGCGGCAAGCAGTACACTGTCGCCCAGGACGACCTTATCAAGATCGAGAAGCTCGACGGCGAGCCGGGCGAGACCGTGACCTTTGACGAAGTGCTGATGGTTGGTGGCGGCACCGACACCATGATCGGCGCGCCGCGCGTCGACGGCGCCAGCGTCGTCGGCGAGGTCGTCGACCAGGCCCGCACCCGCAAGATCATCATCTTCAAGAAGCGCCGCCGCCAGAATTCGCGCCGCCGCAATGGCCACCGCCAGAGCTTCACGCTCGTCAAGATCACCGACATCCTGACGGACGGCAAGAAGCCGGCAGCCAAGAAGAAGGCCGCTCCGAAGGCCGAGAAGGCCGCCGAAGCCACGGCCGAGGCAGAGCTTCCGGTGCTGTTCACCGCTCCCGAGGGACCGGCGGACGACCTGAAGAAGATTTCCGGCGTTGGTCCGGTGCTCGAGAAGAAGCTCAATGCGCTCGGCATCACCACCTATGCGCAGGTCGCGGCATTCACCGCGGAAGACATCGCCCGCGTCGACGACGCGCTGTCCTTCAAGGGCCGCATCGACCGCGACAACTGGATCGAACAGGCTTCGGAGCTGGCGTCGAAGTAATCGACGCCCCGTCGCCTCAGGCACAGATTTCGGACGAGGAGTTTCGTCATGGCACATAAAAAAGCAGGTGGTTCGTCACGTAACGGCCGCGATTCCGCGGGCCGCCGTCTCGGCATCAAGAAGTTCGGCGGCGAAACCGTCGTTCCGGGCAATATCATCGCGCGCCAGCGCGGCACGAAGTGGCATCCGGGCACGGGCGTCGGCATGGGCAAGGATCACACGATCTTCGCCACCATCGAGGGCAAGGTGACCTTCGAGAACAAGGCCAACAAGCGCACGTTTATTACCGTAACGCCACTCGTAGAAGCTGCAGAGTAAAGCCGACGTGTTGTTTCCAAACCGCCGGCGTCCCATCGACCCGGCGGTTTGAGAAAACCGGCAAGATCGCGACAGATCAGGGGAGATGGGCCGCCATCTCCCCTTTTCGTTTTTGTTGTCGCACTGCCGGAGGACACCATGGTTGCCGATCTTGAAGAGACCCTCGACGAGGAGAGTTTGTGCGCGGCCCTGACGCCGCAGGACACCGAGCGGCTGCGTCTCGACGCACCGCGCAGCGACGATCTCGCCGACATCGTCGCCCTCGCCAACAACCGCAAGGTCGCGACCATGGTCGCAACCATGCCCCATCCCTTCACGCTCGAGGACGCCCGCAATCTGGTGGCGCGCGCCGCCCAGCGCACTGCCCATCGCGCCAAATTCGCGATCCGGATGAAATCGACGGGTCGCTTTATCGGCGCGGCCGGCTACAGCGCGCTTGAGGACGGCGGGGCCGTGCATCTCGGCTACTGGATCGGCGAGCCGTTCTGGGGCCAGGGCTATGCGACGGAAGCGGCGCAGGCGATGATCGACTTCGTGTTCTCCGCGACGCCGATCACCCGTCTGACCGGAGCGGCCCGCGTCACCAATCCGGCCTCGCGGCGGGTGCTGGTGAAATGCGGGTTCCAGTTCCTCGATCAGGGCATGATCATGTCGCGCGGCGCCGGCGGCGCCGTCTCGGTCGACCGTTTCGCCCTCGACAAGAGCACCTGGACCGCGCTGAAGCGCTGGGGGCGATCGAAGTGCCTGACCGATCTGTAGACGCGCATACCAGGTGGAAGACACCGGGTGCAGGCGCGCGGGCAACGCTTCGCGCGCCCCGTTCCGCCGACATCGCACGGCTGGTTGCGCTTGCCGGCGATCCGGAGGTAGCGCGACACCTGGAGCGGCTTCCCCACCCCTATGAGGAAGTGCACGCCCGGACCTGGCTCACCGATCTGGAGCGGGCGCGGGGACGCGAGGTCGCCTTCGCGCTGGACGACGGGACGGGGCTGATCGGCGTGATCTCGTTTCGCACGTTGGACGAAACGCCGGAGATCGGCTATTGGCTTGGCCGGCGGTACTGGGGACAAGGCATCATGAGCGAAGCCGCACGTCTGGCGCTTGGCCGGCTGTTTGAGACGACGCCGGCGTCGGCGGTGACGGCACGGGTTTCTGGTTCCAACCCGGCCTCGCTCGCGGTGTTGACGAATACGGGGTTCAGGGTCGCGGAACCAGCGCGGGCCGGCGGTACGACGGTCGGACTACGGCTCGACCGGGCAGACCATTTTCGCCTGCATGATCACATGAACGGGACAGCGGCCGACAGGGCCGCGCAGAAAGCGACGCAACGATGAAATTTCTCGACCAGGCCAAGATCTATGTGCGCTCCGGCGACGGCGGCGCCGGGGCCGTCTCGTTTCGTCGCGAGAAATACATCGAGTTCGGCGGACCCGACGGCGGCGACGGCGGTCGCGGCGGCGACGTCTATGTGGAATGCGTCGACGGGCTGAACACCCTCATCGACTTCCGCTTCCACCAGCATTTCAAGGCCAAGACCGGCATGCACGGCATGGGCCGCAACCGCACCGGCGCCAAGGGCGACGATGTGGTGCTGCGGGTTCCGGTCGGAACCGAGATCCTGGAGGAAGACAACGACACCGTCATCGCCGACCTGACCCATGTGGGCGAACGCCTGCTGCTCTTGAAGGGCGGCAACGGCGGTTTCGGCAATGCGCATTTCAAGTCCTCCACCAACCAGGCGCCGCGCCACGCCAACCCGGGCCTGCCGGGCGAGGAGAAATGGATCTGGCTGCGGCTCAAGCTGATCGCCGATGCCGGACTGGTGGGCATGCCCAATGCCGGCAAGTCGACCTTCCTGGCGTCGGTGTCGGCGGCCCGCCCGAAGATCGCGGACTATCCCTTCACCACGCTTCACCCCAATCTCGGCGTCGTCGAGATCGACGGGCGCGGGTTCGTGCTCGCCGATATTCCGGGCCTGATCGAAGGCGCGCATGACGGTGTCGGCCTCGGCGACCGCTTCCTCGGCCATGTCGAGCGCACCCGCACGCTGCTGCATCTGGTCGACGGCACGGAGGAAGACCCCGGCGAGACCTACCGGGTCGTGCGCGGCGAGCTGGCCGCCTATGGCCACGGGCTGACGGAAAAGCCCGAGGTCGTCGCGCTCTCAAAGGTCGATGCGCTTGCCCCCGAACTTCGCGAGCAGAAGGCCGCCGCACTGGAGGCCGCCTGCGGACAAAAGCCGGTGCTTCTCTCCTCGACCAGCGGCGAGAATGTCGACCTCACGCTGCGCATGATCCAGCGCGCCATCGACAGCGACCGGGCGGAAGAGGCGAACACCGTTCCCCGGGTGCCCTCCGAACCCTGGCGCCCCTGACGCAGCGCGCAAGACGCAACACCGGACCCGGAAGATCATGAGCGAACTTCTCCAGCCCGCAGCCGGCGAAACGGGGCGCCTCTCCCGCTCCCGGCGGATCGTCGTCAAGATCGGTTCCTCGCTGCTCGTGGCCGATGGCCAGTTGAAGAGAGACTGGCTCGCGGCGCTGTGCGACGATCTCCAGATGCTGGCCAAGGCCGGCGCGGAACTGATCGTCGTCTCCTCCGGCGCCATCGCGCTGGGGCGCGGCGTGCTCGGCCTTGCCCCCGGCCCGCTGCGGCTTGAACAGGCGCAGGCCGCAGCCTCCGTCGGACAGGTCGCGCTCGCGCAGGCCTATGCGGAGGCGCTCGGCGCGCGGGGGCTCACGGCAGGGCAAATCCTGCTGACGCTCGGCGACACCGAGGAACGCCGCCGCTACCTGAACGCCCGCGAGACCATCGCCACACTGCTGAAGCTCGGCGCCGTTCCGATCGTCAACGAGAATGACACCGTCGCGACATCTGAAATCCGCTACGGCGACAACGACCGTCTTGCCGCCCGCGTCGCAACCATGTGCAGCGCCGACTGCCTCGTGCTTCTCTCCGATGTCGACGGGCTGTACACGGCCCCGCCGGCGCAGGACCCGGATGCGGTCTTCCTGCCGGAAGTGCCGGCGATCACGCCCGAGATCGAGGCCATGGCAGGTGCGGCGGGGTCGGAACTGTCGCGCGGCGGCATGCGCACCAAGATCGATGCCGCCCGCATCGCCACATCGGCAGGCACGACTATGGCGATTGCCAGCGGCACCCGGATGAACCCGCTTTCGGCAATCGAAAACGGTGGTCGGGCGACGTGGTTCTCGGCCCGCGCCACGCCGGCGAGCGCGCGCAAGGCCTGGATCGGCGGCCATCTGGAACCGCGCGGCACCCTGGAGCTCGACGCCGGCGCGATCCGCGCGGTGGTGGCCGGACGCAGCCTGCTGCCCGCCGGCGTGCGCAACATCGACGGCGCCTTCAGCCGCGGCGATGCGGTGCGGATCGTCGGGCCGGACGGACGGGACATCGGACGCGGCATCGTCGCCTACGACCATCCCGAAGCGCAAATGATCATGGGGCGCAACAGCCGCGAGATCGAGGCGATCCTGGGCTATGCCGGGCGCGCCGAAATGGTGCATCGCGACGACCTCGTGCTCAGCGACCAGACGATCGACCCCGCCCTTGGCGACAGGGCAGCGGAAGAGGAAAGCGGACATGCTTGAACGCACACAGGACAAGGCCGCGGATATCGCCGGCCTGATGCAGGACATCGGAACGCGGGCACGGGCTGCGGCACGCACCCTGGCGACGGTGCCGAGCCGGCAGAAGGACGACGCCTTGCGCGCGATGGCAGCCCGCGTGCGCAGCGCCCGCGAGGCGATTCTCGCCGCGAATGCGATGGATCTGGAGACCATGCGCGCGGGCGGCCAGACGGCTGCCTATCTCGACCGCGGCACGCTGACGGACGAGCGCATCGAGGCAATCGCCGCGGGTCTGGAGGCCGTGGCGGAGCTTGCGGATCCCGTCGGCTCCGTCATCGCGGCCTGGGAGCGGCCGAACGGCCTGAAGATCGAGCGGGTGCGCACGCCGCTCGGCGTGATCGGCGTCATCTATGAAAGCCGGCCCAATGTAACGGCGGACGCCGGCGCGCTGTGCCTGAAGGCCGGCAATGCCGTGATCCTGCGCGGTGGGTCGGACACGATCCGCTCCAATCTCGCCATCCACGCGGCGCTGGTGCAGGGATTGGCCGATGCGGGCCTGCCCGAGGCCGCGATCCAGATGGTGCCGGTGACCGACCGGGCCGCCGTCGGCGAGATGCTTGCAGGCCTCGGCGGCACGCTCGACGTCATCGTGCCGCGCGGCGGCAAGAGCCTCGTCGCCCGGGTCCAGGCGGAAGCGCGGGTCCCCGTCTTCGCCCATCTGGAAGGCCTGTGCCATCTGGTGATCGACAAGGCGGCCGACCTCGACATGGCCCGCGACATCGCGGTCAATGCCAAGATGCGGCGAACCGGCATCTGCGGCGCGCTGGAAACCCTGCTGATCGACCGCGCCGTCGCCGCGACCCACCTCAAGCCGATCTGCGCGGCTCTGATCGCGGCCGGATGCGAGATCCGGGGCGATGCGGCCGTCTGCGCCGCCGTGCCGGAAGCCTCTCCCGCCACCGAAGACGACTGGCGCACCGAATATCTGGACGCGATCCTTTCGGTCAGGGTCGTCGACGACCTGTCGGCTGCAATCGAGCATATCGAGACCTATGGGTCGCATCACACCGACGGGATCGTCACCGACGACCCGGCAGCGGCCGAACGGTTCTTCGCGGAAGTCGACAGCGCCATTCTCACGCTCAACGCCTCGACGCAATTCGCCGACGGCGGCGAATTCGGCATGGGCGGCGAGATCGGGATCGCGACGGGGCGGATGCATGCGCGCGGTCCCGTCGGGGTGGAGCAGCTCACCAGCTTCAAGTACCGGGTGCGCGGCACCGGACAGGTGCGGCCCTGAATGGTCCGACAGGCGACGCAACGGCGCAGCAGGCGATGAGCGGCACCGGAACGGCAGCCGAGCGCTACCTGCGCATTCCGCATATCGAACCGGGATGCAGCGTCGGCCTGTTCGGGGGATCCTTCAATCCGCCGCATTCCGGACACCGGCATGTGGCAGATACCGCGCTGAAGCGGCTGGCGCTCGATCAGGTCTGGTGGCTGGTCACGCCGGGCAATCCGCTGAAGAGCCATGACGAGCTCGAACCGCTGGCCGGACGGATCTCCCGCGTCGAGGACATGGCCGATCATCCGCGCATGCGCGTCACGGCGCTTGAGGCGCGGCTCGGAACCAGCTATAGCGCCCGCTCCATCGCGCGTTTGCTCAAGCTGCGCCCGGGTGTCCGTTTCGTCTGGGTGATGGGGGCCGACAATCTTGCGGGCTTCCACCGGTGGCAGGCCTGGCGCTCGATCTTCGAACGCGTTCCGGTCGCGGTGGTCGACCGTCCGGGGGCGACGCTGTCGGCCCTGTGGTCTCCGGCGGCCCAGACATTCGCAAAGGCGCGGCTCCCGGAAGAGCGGGCACAGCGGCTCGCGAGCCTGGAGCCACCGGTCTGGACCTTTCTGCATGCGCCGCGCGACCCGATGTCGTCGACGCATTTGCGCTCCGCCGCGCGGCCTTGGTGAAACTGCGATGTCTTGAAAAGGCCAACAAGCGAAGCTTATCTTTGTTCATGGGGAAGAGTCGTCTCGCACGGCGCGCCTCATGAGGTCGGGCAGCGAACATCCCGTTCGTGCGCCCAAGGATGCAAACTGGACGAAAGGCAATCCGTCTGAGCATGACCTTCGAAACCGAGGGGACGGCACCGACCGCTCCTCATCACGCCGCAGCCGGCACGCTTGCGCGTGCGAACCTGCACGAAACCGTCTTGGCCTCCCTGTCCGATTCAAAGGCCGAAGACATCGTCTCAATCGACATCACCGGCAAGTCGCCGATGACCGATCAGGTCGTCGTCGCGTCGGGTCGTTCGCACCGGCACGTCGGCGCCATCGCCGACCACCTGTTGCGCGACCTCAAGGAAGCCGGACACGGCAGTGCCCGTGTCGAAGGCCTCCCCCAGTGCGACTGGGTCCTGATCGATGCCGGTGACGTCATCATCCATGTCTTCCGACCGGAGGTTCGCGCCTTCTACAACATCGAAAAGATGTGGTCGGTGGACGACAACACGCCGGTTCACTACGCCGGCTAGGCAGTGCGAGCTCCCGGTGACGTTTTCGGGAGCCATGCATGCGAACACCGCGACAGTGCGGTGGCGGGACGGTTGTGTCCGCCACGCTCCTGACCGCATGTGCCCGGTCGCGCGGCCGCCCGGCCGCGCCCGACTCCGGCCCAAACGCCGATTGCGGGTGCCGGTTCTGAAGGCCGGTTCTGCAGTCCGGTTCCGGGGGCTGGCTGCGCGGGCCTGTTCCCGGAGCGGCAAACCCCGTGTGTCGCGCCCCTTCCCGGCTGACCGAGCGGAATCCCAATGCGCATCCATATCGCCTGCGTCGGCCGGCTGAAGACCGGCCCGGAACGAACGCTTTTCGATCGGTACGAGGACCGCATCGGCAAGGCGGGGCGGAGCGTGTCGATCGGTCCGCTGTCCGTCATCGAGCTTGCCGAATCGCGCGCCCAGCGCGGAGACGACCGCAAGGCCGAGGAAGCCCGCGCCCTGCTCGCCGCCCTGCCCGCCGGAGCGGTGATCATCGCCCTCGACGAAACCGGCAAGACCCGCACAAGCGTGGCGTTCTCCCAGGAACTGCAGGAGCTGCGGGATGCCGGCACGGCAGATGTGGCCTTTGCCATCGGCGGCCCCGATGGACACGGCCCGGCTTTGCTGGATGCAGCCCGTCTGACGCTTGCGCTCGGGCCGATGACCTGGCCCCACCAGATTGCCAGGGTGCTTCTTGCCGAACAGATCTACCGGGCGATCACGATCGCGAGCGGGCATCCCTACCATCGCGTCTGAACCTGCCCGCCCGTCTTTGCCCGTGCGTCCCTGCCCGTATTCCGCCCCAATTGTCCTTTAGCCCTTTTAACGAATAGGCAGGGTTTTACGGTTTACCATTCGTTAGGGTTGACGTTTCGTTAAGAAGACTGAGGCATCCTCGGCCCGTGTGAAAGGCCCGCCTCAGTCCCCGATACGAAATGCCCGTTGTCGGCGGTCTCCGCGCTTGACCGTCGCGTGATTGCGGGCGGAGTGGTGAATGCGCAAGAAACTGCCCAATGCGTTGCGGACCGGACCGCTGATCGTCGCTTTCTGGCTTGCGGTCGCCTCCAGTTGCTTGACCGGCTTTGCCGGGCAGGCCTGGGCGCAGGACGAAGCCGGGCAGACATCGGATCCTGAGGCCGCGTCCACAGCGCAGGACTCCCTTGCGACACGCAAGGCCCGGCGGGAAGAAGAACTCTCCGCGCTGACACGGGACCTGACGTTGTCGGAAGACCGGCAGGCTGCGATCGCCCGCGAGATCCGCATGATCGAGCGCGACCGCAAGGCCCTCAACGCGGAACTGCTGCGCACGGCGCAACGGGTCACGCAACTCGAAGAGCAACTGGCGGCGACCGAAGACCGGTTGCGTCGCCTCGGAACAAACGAGGACGCGGTGCGCGCATCATTGGCGGAACGTCAAGATGTCCTGTCCGAGGTACTGGCGGCGCTGCAGCGCATCGGCCAGCACCCGCCGCCCGCGCTTGCGGTCCGCCCGAAGGACGCGCTGGGTGCTGTCAGAAGCGCGCTTTTGCTCAATGCGGTCATGCCCGAAATTCATCTGGAAGCCCAGGCGCTCGCCGGGGATCTCTCCACCTTGCGCCAGGTCCGTCTTTCCAGTGCGGCCGAGCGGGACCGGCTCGTCGCCGATGCTAGGCGCCTGACCGAGGAACAGGCCCGGGTGGAGCTCCTCGTTGCCTCCAAGAAGCAGGAGCGCGAGAGCACCGAGGCGCAGCTTGCAAAGGAACAGGCGCGCTCGGAGAAACTGGCGAGCGAGGCGGAAAGCCTCAAGGACCTGATCGCGACCATGGAGCGCGACATCGCCAGCGCACGGGCCGCGGCCGAGGCGGCGCGCGACGCCACGAAGGCGCGTGACGGCAAGGCGGTTCCCGCGGATCCTTTCAGCGATGCCGGGCGGCTTGCTCCGGCGATTTCCTTCGCGCAGGCCAAGGGGAGGCTGAACCTTCCCGTGGCCGGGACCACCTTGCGCGACTTCGGCATGGACGACGGCTTCGGCGGACAGACCCGCGGACGCTCCATCGCCACCCGAACAGGGGCGCAGGTCGTGGCCCCCGCGGACGGCTGGGTGGTCTATGCCGGACCGTTCCGCTCCTACGGTCAGGTCTTGATCCTGAACGCCGGCGATGGATATCATGTTCTCCTGGCCGGAATGGATCGAACCACTGTGGAGCAGGGTCAATTCGTGCTTGCGGGCGAGCCGGTGGCGGCCATGGGCGAAACCCGGGTGGCCAGCGCTGCGACACTCGACCTGTCAGCACCGCAGCCGGTGCTCTATGTAGAGTTTAGGAAAGACGGCATTTCGATCGATCCCACCCCGTGGTGGGTTCGGCCCGAAGACGAAAAGGTTCGCGGATGATTCGGAAAGCTTCCCTCTTGCTGGTCGGTGCGCTCATTGGTGGCGCGACCGTGACGGCCCTGTCACAGATGCCCGTTCGGGTGAGCGGAGTGGCGAATGCAGCCGCTTCGGATACCTACCGGCAGCTCAACCTGTTCGGCGACGTGTTCGAGCGGGTTCGCTCCGACTATGTCGAAACACCGGACGACGCGGCTTTGATCGAATCCGCGATCAACGGCATGCTCAGTTCGCTGGACCCGCATTCGAGCTACCTCTCGCCCAAGCACTTCCGCGACATGCAGGTGCAGACCCGCGGCGAATTCGGCGGCCTCGGCATCGAGGTCACGATGGAAGACGGCCTGGTCAAGGTGGTCACGCCGATCGACGACACCCCGGCCTTCCAGGCGGGCGTGCTTGCAGGCGACCTGATCACCCATCTTGACGGCGAACAGGTCCAGGGCCTGACGCTGTCGGAAGCGGTCGAGAAAATGCGCGGACCGGTCAACACCGGCATCGAGCTGACCGTGCGCCGCGAAGGCGTGAGCGAGCCGCTGAAGCTCACCATCACGCGTGATATCATCCGCATCCGCTCCGTGCGCCACCGCGCGGAAGGCGATGTCGGCTATGTCCGGGTAACCCAGTTCAGCGAGCAGACCTACGATGGTGTGCAGTCGAGCATCGAAGAGCTGAAGAAGACCATCGGCGAGGACAAGCTCAAGGGCTTCGTGATCGACCTGCGCAACAATCCCGGCGGTCTCCTCGATCAGGCGATTGCCGTCTCCGACGGTTTCCTCAAGCGCGGCGAGATCGTCTCGACACGCGGGCGCGATTCCGACGAGACGCAGCGTTACAACGCCCGCGCCGGAGATCTTGCGGACGGCTACCCGGTGATCGTCCTGATCAACGGCGGATCGGCTTCGGCCTCCGAGATCGTGGCCGGCGCGCTTCAGGATCACCGCAGGGCGACCGTGGTGGGCACCCGCTCCTTCGGCAAGGGGTCGGTGCAAACCATCGTACCGCTCGGCGCCAATGGCGCGATCCGCCTGACCACGGCGCGCTACTACACGCCGTCGGGCGTCTCCATCCAGGCCAAGGGCATCACCCCGGACATCGAGTTCCTTCAGGAGCTTCCCGAGGAGCTGCGCGGCAAGGTCGAGACGGAAGGCGAAGCCGGGCTGCGCGGGCATCTGAAGGGCGAAGGCGAGGACGAGGAAGGCTCTGGCAGCCAGGCTTATGTTCCGCCGGACCCGAAGGACGATGCCCAGCTGAACTTCGCTCTGGACCTGCTCAACGGCGTCCAGGTGAACAGCGCCTTCCCGCCGGTTGGCGATCAGAAAGCCGGCATTCCCAACTGATAAATCGATGACCGTCCGCGGCGGCCGTAGGGAGCGGCAGCCGCGGACGCCCGTCAAACGCGGCAAATGAGGTATCATGGCGGGGAAGGATCTGTCGGCTCCGCTGGGGCTTGGCAAGCGCAAGTACTTCAATCTCCCTCTCGGATTGATCGGTGCCAGCCTGCTGACGGTGCTTGTGACAACCGGGCTCGTGTGGATCGGCGTCGTCGACGATCCGCTGGGCGGCGAACCGACAGCGACGGTGCCGCTGGAGCGGTCCCTGGACGGGCTGTCCTCGCGCGACTTCGGCGTGGTCGAGATCCGTCCGTCGCTTCCAGAAGGCGCGCGCGATCCCTCCGCTGCCAATCCAGCCAAACAACAGGCGCTCGGGCCGAGGTTCGAACCAAAGCCGCTTTCCAGCACCGATGCGCCGGGTCCCCACCCGGACGCAAATGCCAACGCCGTCGCCAACGGGCTGTCCGTGCGGGCGGACGCAAGGGTCACGGAACCCGGACCTCATGGCCCGCTGCCCAAGGTCTCCGACAGCGGGTTGCGCCCGATCGACGTCTATGCGCGTCCCGCCAACCAGTCCTTCGCGTCGATCCCGAAGATCGCGATCATCGTCGGCGGGCTCGGGCTGTCGCAGACCGGAACCCAAACCGCAATCGAGCAATTGCCGGCCGAAGTGACGCTCGCCTTCGCGCCCTATGGCGCCAGCCTCGACAGGTGGATGCAGCGGGCACGGCTCGATGGCCACGAACTGCTCCTGCAGCTTCCGATGGAGCCGTTCGACTATCCCGACAACGATCCCGGCCCGCACACGCTTCTCGTCAGCCACAACGCGCGCGAGATGGACGAGCGCCTGTCCTGGCTGCTCAGCCGGATGACCAACTACGTCGGCGTCATGAACTACATGGGCGCCCGCTTCACAGCCTCCCAGGAGCCGCTGGAGAAGCTGCTGGCGGCAATCACCGACCGCGGCCTGATGTTCGTCGACGACGGTTCGTCCTCGCGCAGTCTCGCGACGCCGACGGCGAGCGGCCTGCGCACGCCGTTTTCGCATGCGGATCTGATCATCGACGACGTTCCCCGCCCGAAGGACATCACCGCGCGGCTGTTGCAACTCGAAGGCACCGCCCGGGCGCAGGGCGTCGCGGTCGGCATCGCGACCGCGCTGCCGGTCACGGTCGAGTTGCTCGCGAAATGGTCGCAAGACCTGGACGAGCGCGGGCTGCAGCTGGTTCCGGTGAGCGCGTCGATCGACCGCACGATGCGCTGACGCGCGAGACCCGCGCGCGTGTCTCGCGCCCGAAAGATTCCACCCGGGCGAAAAATGCTCTACGACACCACGCGCAAGTGTCGCCCAGACGGAGCATCGCCATGTCCCCTGCCTCTTCCCGCCCCTATCGCCCCTGCGTCGGCGTCATGCTCATCAACCGGACCGGACTGGTCTGGGTCGGAAAACGGCACCCCGACACCGGATCGGACGAGACCTATTGCTGGCAGATGCCGCAGGGCGGCATCGATGAGGGCGAAACGCCCCTGGACGCGGCGCGTCGCGAACTCTTCGAGGAAACCTCCATCCGCACGACGAGCCTGATCGCTGAGGCGCCGAACTGGATTTCCTACGACTACCCGCCCGAGGTCGCGCGCAGCGGGCGCACGACCCGGTTTCGCGGCCAGACGCAGAAATGGTTCGCCTTCCGATTTGAAGGCGACGAGACCGAGATCGACATTCTGAATCCGCCTGACGGTCACAAGCCGGAATTCTGCGACTGGCGATGGGCGCGCGCCTGCGAGCTCCCCGGCCTGATCATACCGTTCAAGCGCGCGACCTATGAGGCCGTGGTCGATGCCTTTGCACCGCTGACCGCCTGACCCCTGCGCGACCACACGCCCTGTTCTATCTCCCTGCAATCGGGGCTAGTCTTGCCCCAACAAGACGACTGCGGACCGGCCGGCAGGTCGCAGTCCGCCGAACAAGGGGAAACGCGATATGGATCTGGGAGACAGGCTGAAGGGACAGCGGCTGCTGATCACCGGCGCCTCGAGCGGACTGGGGGCGCATTTCGCCAGGCTGGCGGCACGCAATGGCGCGTCTGTAGCGGTCGCCGCGCGGCGAACCGACCGGCTCGAGACCCTGGTCAAGGAGCTTGAGCAGCTCGGGGCTCCCCGCGCCGAGGCAATCGCGCTCGACGTCAGCGACGGCGCCTCCATCCATGCCTGCGTTGCCCGGGCCGTCGACGCGCTCGGGGGCCTCGATGTCCTCATCAACAATGCCGGCACCGTGCGCCAGGGGCTCGCCATCGACCAGACCGCCGAGGACTTCGACGACGTGATGTCGGTCAACCTGCGCGGCGTCTGGCTGATGGCCATCGCCGTGGCACGCCACTGGCGGGACACCAAAACGCCCGGCAACATCGTCAACATCGCCTCCATCCTCGGCGAACGCGTGAGCGCCGGCACCGCATCCTATTGCGTCTCGAAGGCCGGCGTCGTGCAGATGACCAAGGCGCTGGCGCTCGAATTCGCCCGTCACAATATCCGGGTCAATGCGCTGGAGCCGGGCTATTTCGAGACGGAAATCAACTCGGGCTTCTTCGACACCGATGCCGGTAAGACAATGATCCGGTCGATCCCCATGCGCCGGATCGGGCGCCTGGAAGACCTCGACGGGCCGCTGCTGCTTCTGGCGAGCGATGCCTCGCGTTTCATGACCGGTGCGGCGATCCCCGTCGACGGTGGCCATCTTCTCGTGTGAGGTCCGACCCCATGGATTTTTCGATCGATCCGCGCCACGCCGAACTGCGCGACAAGGTTCGCGCCTTCGTGGCCGAACACATCCAGCCGCTGGAAAGCGACCCGGCGAGCTACAACGAATTTGAAAACATCCGCATGGAGTTGCGCGACGAGATCCGCGCGAAGGCCCGTGCCGCCGGCCTGTGGAACCCGCAGTTGCCGGAAGCCCACGGCGGGCTTGGCCTGTCGATGGTCGGCCAGAGCATCTTCTACACGGAAGCCAACCGCTCGATCTTCGGCCCGTCCTGCTTCAATTGCGCCGCCCCCGACGACGGCAACATGCGCGTGCTGGAAGCGGTCGGAACCCAGGCGCAAAAGGACTGGTGGCTGAAGCCCGTTGCCGCTGGCCAGGTGAATTCCTCCTTCGCGATGACGGAGCCCCACCCCGGCGGCGGATCGGATCCCGGCATGATCCAGACCCGGGCCGAGCGCCATGGCGACACCTGGCGGATAACCGGGCGCAAGTGGTACATCTCCGGCGCGGCGGTCGCCAAACACTTCATCCTGATGGCCCGCACGGACCTGAATCCTGAGGAAAAGCGACGGCACCTGACAGGCTTCCTGTTTCATGCCGACCAGCCCGGCTGGCGGATCGTGCGCCGCATCGGCAACATGGGCCCGGACGAACACGGCGGCGTCTGCGAGCTGGAATTCGACGGCCTGGAGATCAAGGACGAAAACCGGCTGATGGAGGTCGGCGACGGTCTGCGCCTCACCCAGATCCGGCTCGGCCCCGCCCGCCTGACCCACTGCATGCGCTGGCTGGGTCTCGCCCAGCGCTGCATGGAGATCGCCCAGGCCTACGTCAACGAGCGCGAAGGCTTCGGCGCCAAGCTCGGCGACCGGGAATCGGTCCAGCTCGCGCTCGGCGATCTGGCGCACAACATCCAGATCGGCCGTCTGCTGGTGTTCCATGCCGCCTGGATGTTGGACCGGGGCGACAAAGCGCGCGCGGAGGTGTCCTCGGCCAAGATCCATGTAGCGGACACGCTGCATCAGGCCGCCGACACCGCGATCCAGCTCAACGGCGCGCGCGGCTATTCCACCGACACGATCCTGGAATGGATCTACCGCTATGCGCGTGCGGCGCGCCTCGTCGACGGCGCTTCGGAAGTGCACAAGATGGTGCTGGCGCGGCTCTACAAGAAGGACGGCACCGACTACTGGCGCTGAGCCGCGGCCCATTCCGCAAGGACATCCGCATCCGGTTCCCCCGGTTCACGGCGCGCGGCCAGACGGGCGAACTCCGTCTTCTCCACCAGACGGCGGAGCGCCCAGACGGCGGCCCCGCGAACCAGGGCGCTCTCATCGTCCAGCAGCGGTTCGACGCGGCTCGCGAGACCCCGTTCGCCGGAATTCCCCGCCGCGATCAGAACGTTGCGCAGGAACCGGTCGCGCCCGATCCGCTTGATCGGGGAGCCGGAAAACAGCGCACGGAAGCGCGTATCATCGAGCGTGAGAAGTTCCGCCAGAGGCGGCGCCTCCAGGTCCGCGCGCGCCTGCAGCTTCGCCTCGCGTGCGGCTTGCGCGAACTTGTTCCAGGGGCAGGCGGCAAGACAGTCGTCGCAGCCATAGATCCGGTTTCCCATCGCCGCGCGAAACTCGTCCGGGATCGGGCCCTTGTGCTCGATGGTCAGATAGGAGATACAGCGCCGCGCATCGAGGCGATAGGCCGCCGGAAAGGCGTTGGTGGGACACACATCCAGACAGGCGCGGCATGAGCCGCAATGATCCGTCTCGGCCGCATCCACCGGCAGCGGCAGGTCGGTGAAGATCTCCGCCAGAAAGAACCAGGAGCCGAGATCGCGCGATACCAGATTGGTGTGCTTGCCCTGCCAGCCGAGGCCGGCCGCCTGCGCCAGCGGCTTTTCCATCACCGGAGCGGTATCGACGAAGACCTTGACCGCGCCCTCCACACCCTGGCGCCGCGCCTGCGCGAGAAGATGCTGGGCCAGCTCCTTCAGCCGTCCCTTGATGATGTCGTGGTAGTCGCGGTTGCGGGCATAGACGGAGATCGCCGCTGCCCGGGGATCCTGCAGCGGCGCGAGCGGATCGCCCTCGCCGGCATAGGTCATTGCAAGCGTGACGATGCGGCGCGTGTCGGCCCACAGCTCGCGCGGAGCGCCCCTGCGCGTCTCCGTCTCCGCCATCCACTCCATCGTCGCATGATGGCCGTCAGCAAGGAATTGCCGCAGACGCCCGGGCGCCTGGGGAATGGCATCGGCATCGGCAATGGCGCAGGCGTCGAAGCCGAGCTCCTCGGCCTTTTTGCAGAGGCTGGCCTTCAGGCGCGCGGCCGCCTTTTGCGACAGCTCCAGCGTGTCTAGAAGTCGAGATCCGCGTAGGTCGGGGCCGGCGGCATGCCGAGCATCTTTTCCGCCAGCAGCGGACGGAAGCTTGGACGCGACTTGATTCGCGCGTACCAGGCCTTCACGTTTTCCTCCTCCGCCCATGGCACCTCACCCAGATAATCGGCACAGGACAATTCCGCGGCAACCGCGAAATCCGCGAAGCTCAGCCGCTCGCCGGAAAGCCAGTTTCGCGACGCCGCCAGATACCCGAAGTAGCGCAGATGATGCCCGATATTGGCACGCGCCGCCCTCAGGATCGCGGAATCGGGAGATCCGCCGCCCATGGAGGACGGCATTTCCTGCTTGTAGATGCGCTCGCGCACGAAGGGCCCGACCACATCCGCGTCGAGCTTGTTCACCGCCCAGTCGACCAGCCGGCGCGTTTCCGCGCGTGCGTCCGGGTGATCCGGCATCAGCCGGCGGTCGCCCACTGCATAGCCGCGCGTCTCATCGAGATATTCCATGATGGCGAAGGCCCCGCACACCGGCGGTCCGTCGTTCTCGCGCAGGACCGGCACGGCCCCCGCCGGATTGAGCATCAGGAAATCGCGACGACGCTCCCACGGGCGCTCCGTCACGAGCTCCACCTTCGCGCCATATTCGCTCAGCACAAGCTGCACGAAACGCGATGCGGGAGAAAAGGGGTGGCGATACAGAACCAGCATAACAGGATTGTAACTGCTTAGGGTTAATCAAACGATGCAAGATCGCGTCGGGCGCCCCCCGGCGCGGCCCCCGTATACGCCCGCAGCAAGCGCTATACAACGCGGCATTTTTCGTCCCTTGGGACATGATCGGAGACCCTTGTCCATGCAATCGGAAACCCTCATCGGCGCGCTGATCCTCGGCCTCGTCGAAGGACTGACGGAATTCATCCCCGTCTCCTCGACCGGACACATCCTGCTGCTTGGACATTTCATCGGATTCCAGAGCACCGGCAAGACCTTTGAGGTTCTGATCCAGCTCGGCGCGATCCTGGCGATCCTCACCGTCTACGCGCATCGGCTCATCGCCATCGCCCTGGCACTGCCGCATCAGGCATCGGCACGGCGCTTCGTCTTCGGCGTGCTGCTCGCCTTTCTTCCCGCCGCCGTCATCGGGGTCATGCTGCACGGCTTCATCAAGACGGTGCTGTTCGAATCGCCCGCGCTGATCTGCACCACGCTCGTCATCGGCGGCGTCATCCTGCTGGTGATCGACAAGATGCCGCTGAAGCCGCGCTACCACGACGCGATGGACTATCCGCTGTGGCTGTGCCTTGCCATCGGCTTTTGCCAGACGCTGGCGATGGTGCCCGGCGTTTCGCGCTCCGGCGCGACCATCGCGGGCGCCCTTTTGATGGGAACGGACAAGCGCTCGGCGGCGGAGTTCTCGTTCTTTCTGGCGATGCCGACCATGGCCGGCGCCTTCGCCTACGACCTGTTCAAAAACCGCGACATCCTGTCGATGGACGATGCCGCCATCATTGGCGTGGGTTTCGTTGCCGCCTTCATCACCGCCGTCTTCGTCGTGCGCGGCCTGCTCGACTTCGTCGGCAAGCACGGCTTCGCGCCCTTCGCCTGGTGGCGCATTGCCGTCGGGCTCGCGGGTTTCGCCGGGCTATATTTCACCGGCTGATCCGGCATCGCGCGCCATTTGCTCCAGCTCTTGCGCCAGCCGGGCCCGCAGGTCCGGCGGCGAGACGAGATCGGCACCCGGCCCGAGCCAGCGCACCAGCGGCAGGATCACCTCAGGGTCGGTGTTGGGAATGCGCAACCGCAAGCGTCCGTCCCCCTCCGGCTCGAAGACGGCATGCCGGTAGTACCAGTCGCGGCAAAGCCTGTCGGCCTGTTCGCGGGACACGCTGATCTCGCTCGCCACACCCTCGCGTTCCCATCGCCGCATCGCCCGCGACAGCCAGGCACGTCCGATCTGGCTCTGGACGCTGAGGTCGAGGCGCGGGCGGAATGCCATGCCGCTGACCTCGGCATGACGGACCCGGTCGGCGCGCAGGAACCGCTCCGCCTGCAGGTCGACCTCCCAACCGTAGAGGTACCAGCGGTCCCGGTCGAACAACAGGCCACAGGGCTCCAGATCATAGTCGCTGACCCGGCCGCGATACGGGTTTTCATGCCGGATGCGCACGCGCCGGGACGCGAGCAGCCCCTGCATGAAGGCATCGACCGCCGCCTGCATGTCGGCGACCGCCACCGGTTCCGGCTCGGGGTGGAAAACGTCGACCGGCGGCCGTTCAATGGCAACGATCCGGTCGCCCTGCTCGATCACCTCGCGGGCGCTCCTGGGCAGCGAGGCGAGCAGCTTGGCCTGCGCCGTGCCCAGGTCCTCTAGCAGGGGTGTCGCCCGCAGCCCGCGCACCAGCGCCAGCGCGACGAGCAGCGCCGCCGTTTCTCCCCGCGTCAGCGCGACCGGCGGCTGGAGATATCCCCGCGCCAGACGGTAGCCGCCCTCCGCGCCGCGCTCGGCCTCCACCGGAATGCCGAGCGCGATCAGGCGGTCGACGTCGCGGTAGATCGTGCGAACCGAGACGCCGAAACGCTCGGCCAGCTCGGTTGCCCGGCGCTGACCGCCGCTCAGCAGCAGAAGGATCCCCAGTGCCCGTTCTATCGTGTTCATCGCCCGCCCCGGCTCAACCCCACCCCGTCCGCGAAAGAGATCTCCCGCGGCGCGAAAAACCGATTATGGGCCGATCATACCTGACGCCCTGCTGTCAGGTATGATCCTCGACACTCCCTTATCGACAGATTTTCAAACGGTAGGGGACCAGTCATGACCACTTCGAATCACACCGCCGCTCTCACGATCAGGATGGATGCCGGCCGCACGCTGTGGCGCAGTCTCTCGGGCCGCTGGCAGGCGTGGCGGCGCATCCGCCGCAGCCGGCGGGAGCTCGACCGGCTGAGCGAGGAGCAACTGGCCGACATCGGGCTGAAACGCACGCCGACCGGCTATGACGTGCAGACGGAGCTGCGCACGCGCGACATAAGGCTCTTGCGCGAAATGTCGAAGACCTGGGGGTACTGGTTGTGAAGCGACCCGGTGGCGGCGCCTATGCTTGCGCCGCCGCCCGAAACCGTCGCCTCAGGATGCGGCGCGATTGGCGTCGTACTGGCCGTGCTCGCGGAACCGCTCGAGATAGGTCGGCAGGATCGCCATCAGCGTGCGTGCCTCGATGCCGAGCCCGTCCAGAGTGCGCCCGTCCGCAATCGCCGCCTCGCTGACCACATTGTCGGACTTCAGCAGCTCGACCTGATCGACGGTGAGCATCGGATTGGGGAGCAGCTGCAGCACGCTTGCCTGGACGCGGGCCACGGAAAACGGCAGCGTCACCAGCAGGCGCTTGCGGCGGATGACCTCAAGCATCAGTTCCAGGCATTCCCGGAAAGTCTTGATCTCCGGTCCGCCCAGTTCATAGATCGTGCCGCGCGTGGTCTGCCCGTCGACCGCCATGGCAACCGCCTCCGCGACATCGCCGACGAAAACGGGCTGGAAGCGTGTTGCGCCGCCACCGACCAGCGGCAGCACCGGCGACATCCGCGCCATGGAGGCGAAGCGGTTGAAGAAGCCGTCCTCCGGGCCGAAGACGATGGAGGGGCGGAAGACGACGGCCTCGGGCACGGTCTCGAAGACCCCGGCCTCACCCATCGCCTTGGAGCGGCCATAGACCGACGGCGATTCGGGATCGGCGCCGATGGCGGAGACATGAACGACGGTGTCGATGCCTTCCGCGCGGGCGGCCTCGGCGACGGCGCGCGGCCCGAAGGTCTGCACCGCGTCGAAGGACTGGGCGCCGGCCTCATAGAGAATGCCGACAAGATTAACCACGGCATCCGCGCCCTGCACCGCGCGGTCGACCGACCAGCGATGCCGCAGGTTTGCCTGGACCGGCATGATCTGGCCGACGGCGCCGAGCGGCTGCACGTGTTCGGCGAGATCCGGCCGGCGCACGGCAACGCGCACCCGGTAGCCGCGGCGCGCCAGCGCGCGCACAACATGGCGCCCGAGAAACCCCGAGCCGCCGAAAACCGTGACGAGTTTGCCATTCAGGGCGGATGAACCGGAGGCGGTCGTCATGCCAGTCGCTCCCTTGCCGGACGTAATGCTTTCCCGCGCGGCGCGCGGGCTTTCAGCAGGTCTCTTAGCCCTTGCGCCGGCGTCTGTGAAGGGCAGTTGTGCATGAACCGCATATGAGCGCAAAAGGCCCGTTGACAAGCCCGTCCACGGCTCTTACAAGCGCTCCTCACGAGCCCAGGTGGCGGAATTGGTAGACGCGCTAGCTTCAGGTGCTAGTGCTCGAAAGGGCGTGGAGGTTCGAGTCCTCTCCTGGGCACCAAATTCCGGTTCCGGATCTTGCCAATTGATCCAGAACGTCGAAAAAGGTCCGGTTTTCCGGGCCTTTTTTCGTTTTTGGCGCGGAATTTTCCGAGCCTCGCCCGCCCGGCATTGGCGCTGCTCCCCCTCCCCGGTTGATTTTGCCCGAAAGACCAGCGCTAGATGGCGCATTGCGTGTCCTTCTCAGAAATCCCAAACCGTTCATGTCCAACGATTTCACCTCCGTCGACGCCTTCATTGAGCGCTGGAAACCCTCCCGCGGCAGCGAGATGGCCAATTTTCAGAGCTTTGCCGCCGAACTCACGGATCTGCTTGGCGTCGAACGGCCCAAGCCGGCCGACAGCGACGGCACGGCCAACGACTATCGTTTCGAACGACCGGTGACCTTCACCCACACCGGGCGCGGCAACAGAGGGCGCATCGACCTCTACCGCAGGGGCTGTATCGTGATGGAGGCGAAGCAGGGCGGCGACCGCCAGACGCCCAGGAACGCGGATCGGCTGACGCTGACGCAGATGTGCAATTTGCTGGAAAAGCTGCGCACGGGCGAGACCATCGAGGGCAAGGACCAGGAGATCTATGAGCAGGGTCTTGTCGGCATTTTGAGAGACATTCACGACCGCATCGACGCGGCGGTCGCCGAGGCCTATGGCTGGCCGGTCGATCTCAGCGACGAGGAAATCCTGTTCCGCCTCGTCGATCTCAACAAGGAGCGCGCGGCGGAAGAACCGGCCGGACACATCCGCTGGCTGCGGCCCGACTATCAAAACCCGCAAGGCCGCAAGAGCGAAGCGAAGGGCAAGCAGGTCGAACTGGCAGTCGGCACCGCCGAGACGGTCACGAAAGCCCCCTGGCCGAAAACCCTGCCCGAGCAGATCGCCCGCCGCTTCCAGCCCGCGCGCACCGCAAGCGTCGCGCCGCTTCTCGACAGCCTTGCCGCCATCGGCCAGGCACAAGTTACCGACGACGGGAGGTACGCGGCATGACCACGCTTTGGGGCTTGCATATGCCTGAAGACATCGGTGGTGACGCGCTTGAACAGGGCTATGTCGCGATTGGATGGTCTGAGCTCGGCGAGCTTTCTCCGCTGCCCAACGAGCGCGAAGCCGTCAAGGCTGCTTTGACGAGTGTCTACCCGGATAAAAAGGCGGGAGGGATTCCGGTAGAGGCCGGGGTCATTATCAGATTCCTTCATGTGATGAAGGAAGGCGACTACATCGTCTATCCTTCCAAGCACGACCGACAGGTCAATATCGGCAAGGTCGCTGGGCCGGTAACCTATCATCCCGGCGTCGAAGACGAGCCAAACGACTACCCTAACCGACGCAAGGTGGATTGGGTTCGCAGTTTCCCCAGAAGCGACTTCTCTCAATCAGCCCTTTACGAAATTGGGTCGTTCCTGACCTTGTTCCTTGTGAAAAATCACAAGATGGAGTTTTTGGCGAAGATTGATCCGTCATTTACGCCTGTTCCATCGGAAGACGAAGCGCCTACGCCTGATGATGATAGCGTGACAAGCAATGTCTCTCGCCAAGCGGTTGAGACGACGCAGGATTATGTGATCCGCAAGATCTACAACGGGCTGAATGGATATGAATTCGAGCATTTCGTAGCGCATCTTCTCCATTGCATGGGCTACACTGCGCGCGTCTCTGAAAAATCTGGAGACGGCGGCGTGGATGTAATTGCTCATACGGACGAGCTTGGTTTTGAACCGCCAATCATCAAGGTTCAATGCAAGCGCAAGACCGAGCAGACCGGGGACCCAGAAGTCAGTCAGTTGCTCGGGACATTGGGAGAGGGCGAATGCGCGTTGTTCGTCAACCTGGGCTCCTACAGCAAGCCTGCCCGTGCTCTAGAACGTAACCGATCCAAACTCAGGCTTATCGACGGCGAACAGCTCGTCGGGCTGGTCTTGGAGCACTACGACAAATTCTCGGCCCGTTATCGTAGCTTGATCCCGCTGCAGCGGATTTTTATTCCCGATGTATGAGCCAAACACCTCGCGCAGCAGCTAGTAGACTCACAGGCAGTCAGGCCGCGCCGACAAGGGCCTCTTCATCACCACAGGCGCCTTCACCAGCCAGGCCTCGGAAGAAGCCACCCGCGACGGCGCCATCGCCATCGACCTCATCGACGGTGAGCGGCTGTGCGACCTACTGAAGCAATATGATCTGGGCGTCACGACCCGGATGATCGAGGAGGTGACGATCAACGGCACCTAGTTCGACAGCCTGTAGTGCCGATGGCAACAGACACGACAGGGGCGATGCCCGACAAGCCCGGCGCGCTCGGTGTCGAGGCGGGCTTGCAGCGATTTCTGAATTTTAATGATGTTCGTCCGGCCTGGCACTCTGTAGCCGGATACTGAACGTCCGGTCGGCGGTGCGGCTGGAGGGGAAGACTGGTGGAGCCAGGCGGAATCGAACCGCCGACCTCTTGAATGCCATTCAAGCGCTCTCCCAACTGAGCTATGGCCCCGTCTTCCAGGTCTTGAGCTTCGGGCCGGGGCCGATGGTCTCGGCTGGGCCTGAAGTCTCCCGGCGTGTCGGCGATTGGGGTCGCCTTGGCCGGTGCGGGCGGAAAATACGTCTTCCGCCCTTCAAGTCAAGCGGAATAATCGGCGCTTCAAACAATCGCCGATTTCCGCGCCCCCGGGCCTGTGGACAACCGCGACACGCGATTGCCCGCACGCGCGGTTGCTAGCGGTCGGTGTCCTCGTCGTCGCGTTCGACAACGATGCCCGGCACATCCGCGTCTTCCTCGTCTTCATCATCGATGAAAACGTCGTCGGCGGCCGTGTCGTCGACATCCTCGTCGTCATCGTCAAGCGAGACGCTGGCATCGCCTTCCGTTTCGGCGTCCGCCTCTTCCAGGCTGACGATCTCGGCGCCCTCGTCTTCCGTCTCGTCTTCGTCGTCATCCACCACGGCTGCCTTTGCGGCCTTCTTCAGACGCACGGACTGGGCCGGAATGTAGACCGTGCCGCATTTCGGGCAGGTAATCGGATCGCGGTTCAGGTCGTAGAATTTCGCCCCGCATCCGCTGCACAGCCGTTTTGTGCCAAGTTCGGGTTTTGCCACGGTTTCAACCCTTGTTCTTTGATAATCGGGCGTTCGCTTAAAGACTGCCCGTCGATCTGTCAAAGCCTAATCCGGCCTGCTTCGTCAAACGGTTTGTGACGGTCGGCAAAGGGGCCGTAAAGAGCAGAACTTCACGCACAAGCGCCACGGTGACGGATCGCATCCGGCATGGTAGGACGTGCCGTGCAACACTCGGCCTGAAGACGCGGAATTCCAACATGTCCCAACTGCTTCCCGCAACCCCCTATACGGCGCGTGCCGGATCCCGTCTCTCCGGCCGTGTGACCGTGCCGGGCGACAAGTCGATCTCGCATCGCGCCCTGATGCTCGGGGCGCTTGCCGTCGGCCGGACCACGGTGCGGGGCCTGCTCGAATCGGAGGACGTGCTGAACACGGCAGCCGCGATGCGTGCCTTTGGCGCGCGGATCGAGCGCGACGCGGACGGCACCTGGCAGGTCGATGGCGTGGGCGTCGGCAGCCTGATGGAACCCGACGGCGTCATCGACTACGGCAATGCGGGAACGGGCGTGCGCCTGGCGCTCGGCCTGGCCGGAACCCATCCGATCGCCACCACCTTTGCCGGCGACGCCTCGCTGTCGCGCCGGCCGATGGGCCGGGTGCTCGATCCGCTGCGTCAGATGGGCGCCCTTGTCGTCGCGCGTGACGGCGACCGCCTGCCGCTCTCCATCCGCGGCGCCTCGACGGCAGCCCCGATCACCTACCGGGTCCCGGTGCCTTCCGCGCAGGTGAAATCGGCGGTGCTGCTCGCCGGCCTCAACACGCCGGGCAGGACCACCGTGATCGAGCCAGTCGCCACCCGAGACCACACGGAGCGCATGCTCGCCGGCTTCGGCGCGGACATCTCGGTGGAGATCGACGCCGACGGCGCACGCGTCATCTCGATCAACGGCCCGGCGGAGCTGACGCCGCAGCAGATCGTGGTGCCCTGCGATCCCTCTTCCGCCGCCTTCCCGATCGTCGCCGCGCTGATCACGCCGGGGTCGGACATCACCGTCGCGGATGTCCTGCTCAACGAGCATCGCACCGGCCTGTTCAAGACGCTGCAGGAGATGGGCGCGGATCTCGCCATCGAGAACATCCGCGAGACGGGCGGCGAGCAGCTCGGCGACATCCGCGTGAAACATTCCCGGCTGACCGGCATAGAGGTGCCGGCAGAACGCGCGCCCTCGATGATCGACGAATATCCGGTGCTCGCCGTCGCCGCCGCCTTCGCGCAAGGGACCACCGTGATGCAGGGGCTGGAGGAGCTTCGGGTCAAGGAGAGCGACCGCCTTTCCGCCGTCGCCGCCGGCCTTGCCGCCAATCGCATCGTCTGCGAGGAGGGCGAGGCAACGCTTACGGTGCATGGCCGGCAGGGGCCGATCGGGGGCGGCACGGTCGTCACCCATCTTGACCACCGCATCGCCATGACCTTCCTGGTGCTCGGCATGGCCGCCGACGATCCAGTCACCATCGACGACGCCAATGTGATTGCCACCAGCTTTCCCACGTTCCTCGACCTGTTCGCGGAGCTTGGCGCATCGCTGGCACCGCGTGGGGAGACTGCGGCATGATTATCGCAATCGACGGACCGGCCGCATCGGGCAAGGGCACGCTGGCACGGCGGCTCGCAGCGCATTTTGGCCTGCGCCACCTCGACACCGGCCTGACCTACAGGGCAGTGGCGGCCGCCCTGCTCGCACGCGGGTTGCCGCTCGGCGACGAGGCGGTGGCGGTGGCGACCGCGCGCAATCTCGACCTGGCGCATCTCGACCGCGACGTGCTGTCGGCGCATGAGATCGGCGAGGCCGCCTCGCGGATCGCGGTTCTGCCCGGACTGCGCCAGGAGCTCGTGCGCCTGCAGCGAGCCTTTGCGATGGAACCGCCGGGCGCCGTGCTCGACGGGCGCGACATCGGCACGGTCGTCTGCCCGGATGCCACTGTGAAACTCTATTGCACGGCCTCGGCTCAGGAGCGCGCAAGGCGGCGCACGACGGAGCTTCAATCAAAGGGAGTCGAGGCGTCGCTGGAGACCGTCCAGGCCGATCTGGAACGTCGCGACGCCCGCGACGCGGCCCGCACGGTCGGACCGCTGAAACTTGCAGACGATGCGCACTTGCTCGACACCTCGGAAATGGATATAGAAACGGCGTTCAAGGCGGCTGTGGATATCGTCGACAACGTGTACGCTCGATAAGCGGACACGCCGTTGGCGTTTTCCGCGTCGGCAGCATCGCTTCGGATCGCGCGCCGCGCGGTTCTTTGAGGCGGTCGCGACCGCAACACCCGCCTTGCACATTTGCAGACAGAAGCCCAGGTCCTGCGGCCCCCGCTTCGCCGGCTCGCATTCGCCACCTGAGACAAAGGGGATGGCGCTGCGATTGCACCACTGCCGAAACGGCACGGTGCCGGGTGGCACACAGGATCGACCGACACCACAAACCCGCCGGCGACGAGCCAGATTTGGCTGCCAGGAGTTTCGATGAACAGTTTGAACCCCACTCGCGATGAATTTGCCGCTCTTCTGGAGCAGAGCTTCGAAGAGACGGAGCTGCAGGAAGGCTCCGTCGTCACCGGCAAGGTTGTCGCGATCGAGAAAGACCTTGCGGTCATCGACGTCGGCCTCAAGGTCGAGGGTCGTATCCAGCTGAAGGAATTCGGCATCAAGGGTCGCGATGGCGACGATGCCGGTGTGTCCGTCGGCGACACCGTCGAAGTTTACCTTGAGCGCGTCGAGAACGCGCTCGGCGAAGCCGTGCTGTCGCGCGACAAGGCCCGCCGCGAGGAAAGCTGGATCCGTCTCGAAGCCGCCTTCGAGGCGAACGAGAAGGTCAGCGGCCAGATCTTCAATCAGGTCAAGGGCGGCTTTACCGTCGATCTCGACGGCGCCGTGGCCTTCCTGCCGCGCAGCCAGGTCGACATCCGCCCCGTGCGCGATGTCCAGCCGCTGATGCACACCCCGCAGCCGTTCCAGATCCTCAAGATGGACAAGCGCCGCGGCAACATCGTCGTGTCGCGCCGCGTCGTTCTGGAAGAAACCCGCGCCGAACAGCGTTCGGAGCTGGTCCAGAGCCTCGAGGAAGGCCAGGTCATGGAAGGCGTGGTCAAGAACATCACCGACTACGGTGCGTTCGTCGACCTCGGCGGCATCGACGGCCTGCTGCATGTCACCGACATTGCATGGCGCCGCATCAACCATCCGAGCGAGGTTCTCGCGATCGGTCAGACCGTCAAGGTCCAGATCATCCGCGTGAACCAGGAAACGCACCGGATCTCGCTGGGCATGAAGCAGCTTGAAGCCGATCCGTGGGACGGCATCGAGGCCAAGTACCCGGTCGACGCCAAGTTCACCGGCCGCGTGACCAACATCACCGACTACGGCGCGTTCGTGGAACTGGAGCCGGGCATCGAAGGCCTGATCCACGTTTCCGAGATGTCCTGGACCAAGAAGAACGTCCATCCGGGCAAGATCGTTTCCACCTCGCAGGAAGTGGAAGTGATGATCCTCGAGGTCGATCCGGTGAAGCGCCGTATCTCGCTCGGCCTGAAGCAGACGCTCCAGAACCCGTGGGAGGCCTTCGCCGAGAAGTTCCCGTCGGGCACCGAGGTCGAGGGCGAGGTCAAGAACAAGACCGAGTTCGGTCTGTTCATCGGTCTCGACGGCGACGTCGACGGCATGGTCCACCTGTCGGATCTGGACTGGAACCGTCCGGGCGAGCAGGTCATCGAAGAGTACAAGAAGGGCGACATGGTTCGCGCCGTTGTGCTCGACGTCGACATGGACAAGGAGCGGATTTCGCTCGGCATCAAGCAGCTGGGCGGCGATCCGTTCGACACGGCTGCTGCCGGCGAGCTGCGCAAGGGCGCCATCGTGACCTGCGAGGTTCTCGAAGTGAAGGACGGCGGTCTGGAAGCCAAGATCACGGATTCCGACATCACCACCTTCATCCGTCGTGCGGATCTCGCCCGCGATCGCTCCGAGCAGCGCCCCGAGCGTTTCTCGGTCGGCGAGAAGTTCGACGCGCGGATCACGCAGTTCGACAAGAAGACCCGTCGCGTTACCGCTTCCATCAAGGCGCTGGAAATCGCCGAAGAGAAGGAAGCCGTCGCGCAGTACGGTTCGTCGGACTCCGGCGCATCGCTCGGCGACATTCTCGGTGCGGCCCTCAACAAGGCCCGCGACACCGACGATTGATCGGCCTGACGTGCCCTGAATGGCACGCTGCCTGAAAACCGAAAGCCCGGCCATCTGGCCGGGCTTTCTCGTTTCAGCACCTCAATCAGACTGTGCCCTTATCCGTAGCAATGTTCGGGTGCGGGATAGACGCCCGTCTCGACCTCCTCGGCAAAGGCGCGAAACGCCGCCTCGATGCCGCCGGCCTGCGCCATGTAGTCCTTGACGAAGCGGGCCTTGCGCCCCGGCGATACGCCCAGCATGTCGTGCATCACCAGCACCTGGGCATCGGTAGACGGTCCCGCGCCGATCCCGATCACGGGGATAGAAAGCGACGCCGCGACGGCCGCGCCGAGCGCATCGGGAACGCATTCCAGCACCAGCAGGCGCGCACCGGCCGCCTCCAGCAAGGCCGCATCGTCGCGGATGCTGCGGGCCGCAGCCTCATCGCGCCCCTGCACCTTGTAGCCGCCGAGCATGTCCGCCGTTTGCGGCGTCAGCCCGAGATGCGCGCATACCGGCACGCCGCGTTCGCTCAGAAAGCGCACGGTGTCGGCGAGCCATGCCCCGCCCTCCAGCTTGACCGCATTGGCGCCCGCACGCATCAGGCGGGCCGCATTCTGCCCCGCCTCCTGCGGTGTGTAATAGGTTCCAAGCGGCAGATCGGCGACGATCAGCGGTGCCGCAGCCCCGCAAGCGGCAATGCCGCGCGCCACGCAGGCCGTGTGATAGGCCATGTCCTCGAGGGTGACGGAAACGGTCGACGCCCCACCCTGGACGACCATGCCCAGGCTGTCGCCAACCAGCACCGACGCCACCCCGGCGCGAGCCGCCGCTCCCGCGAAGGACGCATCATAGGCGGTGACCATGGAAAAGCGTTTTCGCTCGGCTTTGAACTTGTTCAGGGTGGCGAGGGTGATCGCGGACATGATGACAAGGACACTCCTGTTGAATGACGGGCTCCGGAAGTCCTTTAGACTGCCGTTATTGAGTGTACAATCAAGGCCCTGTCATCGGTCGCGCCCGAAGGGAATGTGCAATCAGTCCGCTTCCGGGCTTTCCATCCGCGGCGCGGGGATGTAGCGATAAGGTCTCCAGACGACCAGAGAGAAGGCTCCTTGTTCATGTCCCTCGATGCCGACGCCATCGTCGACCGCCGTCGCCTGCGCCGCAAAGTCACCTTCTGGCGGGTTGCTGCCTTCCTGATCGCCATAACAGCCCTTGCGGGGATTGTCGGCTGGAGTGGCGCCTTCGGCCCGATGTCGAAACGCTCGACGCATATCGCCCGGATTTCGATCGAGGGCGTCATCGTCGACGACAGACGGCGCCTGAAGCTGCTGGAAGACGTTGCCGAGAGCGACCGGGTCAAGGCCGTGATCCTCGACATCGATTCTCCCGGCGGATCGACCGTCGGGGGCGAGGCGCTTTACCAAAAGCTCCGCGAACTTGCCGAGAAGAAGCCGGTCGTTGCCACCATCGGGACATTGGGCGCCTCCGCCGGATACATGACCGCGATCGCCGCCGATCATGTCGTCGCCCGCCACACATCTCTCACGGGCGCGATCGGCGTCTACATCCAGTACGGCAACATCAAGGGCCTGCTCGATTCAATCGGCGTGAAGGTCGACGTTGTTCGCTCCGGCCCGCTCAAGGCCGAACCGAATTTCTTTTCCGACACGCCCGAAGCGGCCCGCGAAAACCTCCAAGCGGTGATCGACGACAGCTACGATTGGTTCGTCGGGCTTGTCGCGGAGCGCCGCAAGATGAGCGACACAGAGGCAAGAAGCGTTGCCCAGGGCGGTATCTTCTCGGGTGAGCGGGCCCGGCAGCTTGGTCTCGTCGACGCCATCGGCGGACGCGACGCAGCGCTTGCCTGGCTCAAGGAGGAGCACGACATTTCCTCCGATCTTCCCGTCGTGACCTGGTCCGTACCGGAAGAATACGACGACCTGCCCTTCGCCGCGCGGATGTCGCATGCCGTGGGCCAGGGCATCGGCGCTACGGTTCTGGGAGCGCTTGGCGGCGCCGGAACGCTTTTGCGAGAAGGCGTTGCGCTTGACGGTCTGGTATCCGTTTGGCACGCTCAGGACGCGTCGAACGCAAGCAGTGGCCCTGGGGGACGGGAATGATCAAGTCGGAACTGGTGCAGCGGATTGCCGAACAAAATCCGCACCTCTACCAGCGGGACGTGGAAAACATCGTCAACGCCATTCTCGACGAGATCACCAACGCCCTTCGGAACGGAAATCGCGTCGAATTGCGAGGCTTCGGAGCCTTTTCGGTGAAAAACCGGCCGGCACGCACCGGACGCAATCCACGGACCGGCCAGAAGGTCGACGTGGATGAGAAATACGTGCCGTTCTTCAAGACCGGCAAGGAGATGCGCGAGCGTCTGAACGACGGCGACGGATCCGAGGACTGACGCCACGCCGCCGTATCGCCGGCCTGACGACGGCTTCCGGCGATGCGTCAACACACGCCCAAGACGTATCAAATGCGGGAGAACATGCCGTGAGGCGGTTGATCAAGAACCTGGTGCTCATTCCGATCGCGATCGTGCTCATCGCGCTCGCGGTCGCCAATCGCCATTCGGTGACCTTGTCGCTCGACCCGTTCTCGCCCGCAGATCCGGCCGTCAGCATCAACGCACCGCTGTTCTGGTATCTGTTCGCCGCCGTTGCCTTCGGGGTTCTGATCGGCGGCATCGCCTCCTGGGCCGGCCAGGGCAAATGGCGCAAGGAAGCGCGCGTCAAACGCCGCGAAGCCGACCGCTGGCACAATGAGGCCGACCGGCTCAAGGCCGTGCATGAACCGGCCAAGGGACCGGCGTTGCCGGCTCCGACCTCGCGGCGAAACGCGGCCTAGGCCGGCTCGACGGGCGTCATCCAGCCGGTAACCGCGCCTTCCGGGTCGCGGACGATCGCGATCCGCCCCACCCCCTCGACGTCGAATGGTGGGCGAAGAATGCTGCCGCCGGCGCCGACGGCCGCCTCAAGCCGCGCATCGACATCATCCACCGCGATGTAGGACATCCAGTGCGGCTGCATCTGCGGGTCGTCCATCATGTGGATGTCGAACAGGCCGGCCACCGGCGCCTCCCCGCTGGCCATGACGAGCCAGTAGGTGCCGTCAGGCATGGGCATCGGCGCGAAGGTCCAGCCAAGCGCGGCGCCATAGAAGGCCTTCGCGCCCTCCACGTCGCGTGTCATCAGTTCATTCCAGTAGAATATACCGTGTGCGACAGGCATGGGTTCCCCCCGGATTTCACGCCTCACGGAACGAAACACGCCTCACGTGCGGCATTGGTTGCCACCACCTGGAGGATAGACCGAAACAGCCGGCAACGCACGCAGTGCGGATGAGGCGACACGTCCGCAGAAGCGGCGGGTCGGACGACGGCTGCCGTCATGAGCGGTCCTGCGGCGGTGCATAGGGGGGAAGAGACCAACCCTTGAGGATCGCCCCGCCGCGCAGGATCAGCGCACAGGCGGCCCCTGCCAGCGCCGCCGGCCAGGAGGGAACCGAGAGCTCCGCCAGCCCCACATAGACACCGGCGCCGGCAAAGGCGGCGGTGAGATAGATCTCCGGCTTCAACAGCGCGGACGGCTGTCCGGCGATCGTATCGCGGATGATCCCGCCGAAGGTCGCCGTGGCGACCCCCATGAGGACGGCAACCACCGGCGGATAGCCGAGCGACAGGGTCTTCGCGGCGCCCATCACCGAATAGGACGCGACGCCGACGCTGTCCGCCCAACGCAAGGGACGGTCGACCTTCTCCACCCAGGCCGCGGCAAACCACATCGCGGCGCCGATGCCGAGACAGACAAGGAGATAGAGCTGGTTCCCGACCCAGAAGATCGGCACGCCAAGCACGAGATCGCGCAGGGTTCCGCCGCCAACGCCGGTGAAGACCGCAAAGAACAGAAAGGCCAGAAAATCGAGCCGAAGCCGGGACGCGACGATTCCGCCGGTTACGGCGAACACCGCAACACCCAGGAAATCAAGAAGCTGAAGCATGGTCGCCATTTTCGGCCCCGGTTGTTCTCGCACGTCCTATCCGACGGATACGCCCGTCGGCCCGGGCCGGCCTGAAGGGATGCAGACACAAAAAGACGCGGCCACCCGGGGTGCCGCGCCTTCATTCGGGCCATCGACCCGGCCCATATCCGTGGACCGTCTCAGGCGGTCTTGTCGACGGTCGCTCCCGGTTCGGCCTGCGGCGCGTCGGGCTTGCGCTCTTTCGGTCCGCCCTTCGACACGCCGACCATTGCCGGGCGCAGGACGCGATCGCCGATAATGTAGCCGGCCTGGACAACCTGCACCACGGTGTTGTTCGGCACCTCGGTGTTGGGCACCTCGAACATCGCCTGATGGAAGTTCGGATCGAAGCGTTCGCCTTCCGGGTTGAGCTTCTTCACACCGTGCTTCTCGAGCTGGTTGATCATCTCCCGCTCGGTCAGTTCGACGCCCTCGATCAAGACGCGCATGGCTTCGTCGGCCGATGCCCGCGCATCGTCGGAAATCGCATCGAGCGCGCGGCGCAGGTTGTCGCTGACGCCGAGCATGTCGCGCGCGAAATTCGCAACCGAGTACTGCCGGCTTTCGCGGACTTCCTTTTCCGTGCGCCGACGGAGGTTTTCCATCTCCGCCATGGTCCGAAGGACGCGATCCTTCATCTCGGCGTTTTCGCTGCGAAGCGCTTCCACCGGATCGACCGCACCTTCGCCATCCGCCATGTCGTTCGCGGTGGCATGTGCCTCATCCGCAACGGCCTCATTGGCGGCGTTTTCTTCCGGATTGTCATTCGGAGTGTTGCTGGTGTCGCTCATCATCTACCCGAAACTGTCTGACGCGTATGACTGTGTGACGCGTATGGACGATCCCGCCCGCAGGCGGAGATCGGCGGAGACCCGCCTTTAAGACGCAACGAACCCCGTGTCCAGTCCGGCAAGCGGAAGGACACGGGGCGCGCGCATGCGCGAATGTTCACTTGCCCCGGAGACCGAATTCGCCGAGACGGCCAGGTCCGGTGCGGTCCTGCCTGCCTGCCCTGAAGCGACCGGATCGCGATTCGCTTCCAGGCCCGGCGGCAATGACGACCGTCAGGACGAGGTCTTGATCCAGTCCGCAAGCTTGTTCTTGGGCGCGGCGCCGATCTGCGTGGACACCGGCTCTCCATCCTTGAACATGATCAGCGTCGGGATCGACCGGACGCCGTACTTCATGGCGATGTTCTGGTTCTCGTCGATGTTGAGCTTGGCGATCGTCACCTGCTCGCCCATCTCGTCGGAGATTTCCTCAAGCGCCGGCGCGATCATCTTGCAAGGGCCGCACCATTCCGCCCAGAAATCAACGACAACCGGGCCCGATGCCTTCAGGACATCGTTTTCAAAGGATTCATCCGTCACGACTGCGGTGGCCATTTCTTGCCCTTTCCAAAATCACGAATGCGACTGCATTCTTCGTTGCGCTGAACGTAGGAAGCCGGCCCGCCCGCGTCAAGCGAGCGATCCGTCCATCACCGGCCCGCCCGACTGCGCGGTCAGCGCCGCAAGGGCTGCCTCGAGACGGTCCTGCGAAATCTCCCTCAACACCGGCCGCGCAGTGTAGAGCAAAGCCGCGCGCACCGCACGACCGGGATAGATCTCCTGCAACAAGGCACGGTAGACGGCGAGCTGGGCCACATAGGCCTCGCCGATGTCCTCCGTTTCATCCGGCACCCGCCGGTCGGTCTTGAAATCGACAACCAGCACCGCCGCCTCCGTCACACACAACCGGTCGATCTGGCCGGAGACGTCAACGCTGCTGCCGTCATCCAGCGAAAGCTGGCCGACGAGCGGCACTTCCGTGAGCGCGCGGGTGGAAAACACCTCGGCGAAGGCCGGCTCCGCGAGAACGGCACAGGCTTCGCCGGCCAGCGCATCCGCGTTGCCGGCAAGCTCGGGCGCAAGACCGGCCTCCAGATAGCGACGCGCCGCCGAAAGCCTGTCCTCGGGGGGCAGGTCCGGCAGGAGCTGAAGCAGCCGGTGCAGATGCCGGCCACGCTCCAGCGCCAGAGACTGGCGCGCGCGGGCGACCGCGAGTTCCTCCACCGGCGCAAGCTCGGCCGGGCCGTCCTTGGTTTCCATCTCCTCAAAGGCCGCCGACGGCTGCAGGCGGCGCGGCCGCACCACGGGCGCGACCGGCGCATGCAGCCACGCGGGAAGACGGGCCAAAGGCGCGGCATCGTCCCCGCCTCGAGGGGCACGCGCGCCGAGCTGCGGCGGATCGGAATGGGTGCCGCTGGCCTGCCATACACGGCAGGGGTCGCCGGTCGCGGTCACGCCATCGCGGGCGTCGGGGTCCAGTCCCGCGGCAACGAGGCGGTGCCAGCAGCCGTCCTTCTGGCCGCTCGCGGGCGCCCAGCCGCAGACGACGAGCCGGTCGCGGGCCCGCGTCATCGCCACATAGAGCAGCCGCCGGTATTCCTCTTCCGCCGCCGTTCTGAGGGTCGCAAGCGCCTCTTCGTGCCAGTCGGTTCGCGAGGCCTTGGGCGGCAGCCAGACAAGTGCCTCGGGCGCGGCCTTGTCGTCTGAACGCCGGCGCGCCAGAAACGCCGGATCATGTTGCGACACCACCGGTGCCGCTCCGCTGTCGACCAGGATGACCAGCGGCGCCTCCAGCCCCTTGGCGCCATGCACGGTCATGATGCGCACGACCCCGCGTGCGGCGTTCAGCTCGCGCTTGACCTGCGTCGGCGCGGCCGCGAACCAGGCGAGAAACCCCTCAAGCCCCGGCGTGCCCGTCTGTTCGAACGTCAGGGTGAGCGCCAGGAACTCATCAAGGACATCGTCGACCTCCGTGCCCATGCGGGCGCGAAAGGCGGCGCGCGCGCCGTCGGCGGACAAGAGCCTGGAGAAAAACTCGAAGGGCGGCATGAAGTCGGCGCGCGCGCGCAACTCTTCCATCCGGGCGCGAACGGCATCAAGCGCCGGATCGGCCTGCGCGCAGCGCACCAGCGACTGCCACAGCGTCCCGCGCCGCAGCGCCACCCCGTCCGGCCGGGCGATGCGATAAAGCGCGTCGTCGTCGAGCCCGAACAGCGGGCTCTTCAAGACGGCTGCAAGCGACAGGTCGTCCTCGGGCAGCAGCAGGAAGCGGCCGAGCGCGATCAGGTCTTCCACCGCGATATGCTCGTTGAGGATGAGGCGGTCGCTACCGGCGACCGGAACGCCGGCCTGCTTCAGCGCGCGGGTCAGCGCATCGACGAAGGGGCCGCGCTTGCGCACCAGCACAAGCACATCCTCGGGATCGGCCTCGCCGTTTCGCCACCATGCCTCGACGGTCTCCGCGATCCGGCTCGCCAGCCGGATCATCGGGTTTCCGGCGGACAGGCGGTCGATCGGCTCCCTCCAGTCGTCCGGGGTCTCGATTGCGTCGCTTTCCTCCGGCGGCCAGATCTCGACATACCCCGGCTCGTTGCGGCGCACGGCCTCATGCACGGGCGGCACCTGCTCCTGCGCCAGTCCACGGTGCACCTCGGGAGCGGCAAAGACCGTATCGACCGCGGACAGGACGTCGGGACGGGAGCGGAACGACAAGGTGAGCTCGACCCGGGAGAAGGCGGTCTCCGCATCCTGCGCCCGTTTCTGGAAATAGGTGCGCATCTCGGCGAAATAGGCCGGAACCGCCCCCTGGAACGAATAGATCGACTGTTTCTCGTCACCGACCGCGAAGAGGGTTCGCGTGCGCGGGTTCGCCGACGCGCCGGCGAAGAACTCCTCCGCCAGGGCCCGGATCACCTGCCACTGGTGCGGACTGGTGTCCTGGGCCTCATCGACGAGAATATGGTCGAGGCCCTGATCGAGCTTGTATTGCACCCAAAGGGCGGCATCCGCGCGCGACAAGAGGCTCGCGGTGCGCACGATCAGATCCTCGAAATCCATCAGGCCGCGCCGGGTCTTCTCGCGCTCATAGGCCTGCAGCATCGCATCCGCCAGGAGCAGCGCGGCTTGCGTTCCGGCAAGCGTATAGGCCGCCCGCCGGCGCGCCAGAAGATCGAGCAGCCGCTCCTGCTCGGCGACAAGGCGCTCGACGACCTGCGGATCGGCGGTCGCGACCGCCTTGCCGGCAAGCGCCTTGGTCGGCGACAGGTCCTTGTTGAGGAAGACGGAGAGCCAGAGATCGCGCCACTGCGCCGGATCCTCGCACCTGACGGCGGCCCGGAGGCGATCCGCGCGCTTGCCGTCGGTGGCGGTTCCCTGCGCCAGCGCCTCGGCGATTGTCCGCGCGGCGACATCGTCAATCGTGCGCTCGTCGAACATACGCGCCTCGAGCGAGGCCACTGTATCCTGCTCGGAAAGCCCGAAGAGACGCTGCAATTCGCCAAGCGCCAGGTCCGGCGAGCCGGCGTGCTGCAGCCAGCGCCGCAGCTGGTCGCGCTTGGCGACCAGTTCCCCAAGCGCGGTCTCGACGGACTTGTCGGGCAATTCGGCAATGAGAAAGACAAGCGCGCGGCCGAGCGGACTTTCAGGCGAGCGTTCGGCGCGCGCCAGCACCTGTGCCCTTGCGGTTGCCAGCAGATCCGCCGACTGGCGGTCGTCGAGCACGGAGAAATGCCCGGCGACATTGGCCTCCAGCGGAAACTGGTGCAGCAGGGCCTCGCAAAAGGCGTGGATCGTCTGGATTTTCAGCCCGCCGGGCGTTTCCAGCGCGGTCGCAAACAGATGGCGCGCCCGGGCGAGACGGCGGGCATCGGGCACGCGCCCCTCGATGTCCCGCACCTCCTCGCTCAGCCGCGCGTCGTCATAGGTCGTCCAGTGGCCCAGCGTCTCGAACACCCGCGTCTGCATTTCCGATGCGGCGGCCTTGGTAAAGGTCAGGCACAGGATGCGCGACGGTGCTGTTCCGGCAAGCAGCAGGCGGATGACGCGCCGGGCGAGCACAAAGGTCTTGCCCGAACCTGCGTTGGCGCTCACCCAGACGGAGCGCTCCGGATCGGCGGCCAGTCCCTGCCGCTCGCGGGTGGCTGCCGGGATCTCGATCTTGCTCACCCGTCGTCTCCGCTTTCCAGAGCCCATTCGCGGACCCTTGCAAGATGGTCGTAGGGCGCGGCGAACTCGCGCTCCTTCATGACGCGGGCGCGCGAGAGATATCCGGTCGCGGGATTCTCATAGCCGGCAAAGAGCGCCCTGGTGCGGGCGAGGGCTTCTGCCGCGAGATCGCCCACGTCGCCCTCTTTCGGCTTGCGCTCGGCGACCTCCAGCGGCACGCGCCCGCCCGACAGCCGCAGATACAGAAGGCTCTCGACGGGAATTGCCGGGTCGACGCCGGCAAAGGCCCCGGCCCGGATCATCGCGGCCTCCAGCGGCAATTGCGGCGCCAGCAGCGCGGCGACTTCCTTGGCGCTCGGCGCCTGACCGGTCTTGTAGTCGATGACCGCATGGGAGCCGTCGGCCCGAAGATCGATCCGGTCCGCCCTTGCGCTGAGTGTCACGACGCGGCCGGGCGTCAGGTCCAGCTCCATCGCGCCGGCGATTTCCAGATGACGTTCGACGATCTCCCCGGCCCATCCGGCTTCGTTGCGCAGAAAGGCCGATGCAATGCGCTCGAACCGCAGCCACCAGATCGCCCGGATGGCGGGAAAGGCATCCACCTGCGAAAACCGGCTGCGCCCGATCTCCAGAAGCCGGGCCTCGGCCGCAGCATCGAACGGGCCGGTCCAGCTCTCGAGGAAATCGGCGAGGATATCGTGGATCAGCGTGCCTTTTTCCGCCGCTCCGGGATCGCCGCCGATGGGATCTACGGGATCGAGCTTCAGGATGTCGCGCGCATAGATCGCATAGGGGTCGCGGATCAGCGTTTCTATGGCCGTCACCGACAGGCGCGACGGCCGCGCGGCAACCGGCGGTGTCGGCGACGGGCGCTTTGCAGGTAGCGGCGGATGCGCAGGCTGGTCCATGGCGCGGGCAAGCTCCAGCCAGGCGTCGCCGCGGGCGCGCATTGACTTTGACTGCGCCTCACCGAGAAGCGTCGTCAGCCGCAACAGCCAGCGCGAGGCCACCGTCGGTGCGCCATCGGCACGCTCGGAGCGCGACAGCACGACCCGCCCCGCGCCCATCCCTTCGATGAAGTCATGCGCGGCCGCACCGATACGCCGCTCCGGCGGATCGAGACCGATGCCGCGTTTCATCGGCCGGTTGAGCCAGGGGTCGTTGCGGGTGCGCTGCGGCCAGCTGCCCTCGTTGAGCGCACCGAGGATCACCAGATCGAACGGCTGGAGCCGGGCTTCCATCGGCCCGAGGATCGCGATGCGCGGATCGCCCGGCAGGCGGCGGCGGACGTTCAGGCCCGACAGCAGCGCGACGAAGACATCCGGCCAGTCGCGCAAGGGAACCGACAGGCCGGCGGCATCCGCGTCGAACATTTCCGCAAAGGCGGCCGCGAGCCCCTCGCCGGCCTCGCCCGCATAAAGCTCGCCCGCATCGCCGTTTTCGTCACGGCACAGCCGGCGCAGCACCTCTTCATGCGCCCGGGCCAGCGCGACGGCCTCGATTTCGGTCTCGCCACCCGCGCCGTCAACCTCGCCCGCGGCAAGAGCCTCGAGCGGCGCAAGCGCCTCTCCAAGCCGCGCGACGAGATCCTCCACCACATCCCAGTCTTCGTCGTGCAGCCGTTTCCAGCGCGGCATGCGCCCGCCGCCGCCCTCTGCCCCGGCGAGCGCGCGCGCGGCGCGAACACCGTCGAGCAAGCCTTGGGTGCCGCTGCGGGCACGCGGCCCCCGCAACACCGCCCGCTCCAGCGCACGGGCCGCGGCGCGTACTTCATTTGCCGGCAAACCGAGGCGCGTGAGCGGATGTTTCAGCAGGGCGAGCAGCGGCACCGGTTCAAGCCCGCCAAGCGCAAGTTCGCCCGCCAGTCGGGCCAGAACGCCAGGCGGCGTCTGGTCCAGCGGACGCCCGGCGCTGTCGTCGGCCTGCAATCCCCAGCGGCGCAGTTCCACCGCGACCCGGCGCGCGAGCGTCCGATCCGGCGTGATCAGCGCGGCGGACGTTCTCTCCTCCACCGCCTGCCTCAAGACGATGGCGACGGCGAGCGCCTCTTCCGCCTCGTTGCGCGCCGTCAGCAGGTCGACGCCGGCGAATGCCGCGTGGCGCTCATCATCGCTCAATGCTGCGGCCAATGCCGGCCAGCTGTCGGTGGTCTCGGCCGGGCGCAGGGCATCGGCAACGATCCGGTCCCGCACCGACCCGGAGGCAAGCAGGGGAATATCGGCCCGCTCGACGCCAAGCCCGGTCACCACATGCGCCATGCCGTATTGCGGATGGCTCGGCACACCGCCACTTGCGACGGGCGCGCGGTCATCCGCTTCGCCCGTCCCCAGGATTGCCTGCCAGGACGGGTCGTCGAGTTCCCGGTCGAACCCGGGAAACACGATGGCCCCCTGATCGAGATCGGCAACGACACGCAGAAGCTCGGCGGTCGCCGGCACGGAGCCGGTCGCGCCCGCCACGATCACGGGACCTGCGGGCGGCGTTTCGCGCAGGCGCTCAGCTTCGCGGCGGATCAGCGCGGAGCGCCGCGCCTTGGGGTTCATCGCGCCCTGATCGGCCAGATGCGCCGGCCAGTAGGTCATCGCGATCTTGAGGAAATCCAGCGTGATCTGCCAGTAGCGGGCGTGATCCTCGGGAACGAGACCGGCCAGCCCCGTCCAGGGCACTTCCTCCGTCTCCATCTCGTCCATCAGCGCCAGAAGATCGCCGGCGAGCCAGGCGGCATCGGCGGCCGACGCCGGTGTCCGCAAGACCGCATCCGCGCCCAGTTCCAGCACCTCGCGGCGCAGGGCGCCTTCCCAGGCATGAACAAGCCGGGTCATCGCCATCTTGCGATGCATCTCGGGGAGAGCCGGCGGCAGGTCGAGATCGGCGCCGTCGTTGCGCAGCAGATGAACGTCCTCGTCGACATCGCCAAGCGCGCGAATGACGGGGAGCAACGTCGCGCTGCGGCCGAGCCGCGCCTGGAACAGCGCCGGCAGCACGCGCGCGGCGCGGCGTGTCGGCACATAGAGCGTCACGCGCGCAAGGGCCAGCGGATCCGCGTCTGCATCCAGTCCCGGCACGAGCCGGCCCGCCAGCAAGGCATCGACAAATGTCGGCAGGAAGGGCGCCGAGGGTGGAATGGTGAAAATCTTCGGCTGGCGCCGCGTGCTCATGCGCACCGTCCCGGTCTCAAAGGCAACAAATCAAAATCGTCCGCGCGAAACCCGCCACGCACGCCCGGATATCCGGATGCAGATATCAGCGGGTGCTGTTGCGGATCGCCCGCTCCGCCTCGGCAATCGATTCCGGAGTTCCGACATGCAGCCAGACCCCCTCCATCTGCACACCGTAGAGGGTGCCGCGCGCAATCGCCACGTCAAACAGCCGGTTGAGGGAAAAGGCCCCTTCCGGCGCATTCTCGAAAAGCCGGGGATGCAGAATCGCGGCTCCCGCGTAGGCAAACGGCGCGACAGTGCGCTCCGGTCGCCGCTTCAGTCTCCCATGCGGATCGATGATGAAATCGCCCTTGCCGTCGTAGCCGACCGACTCGACATACTCCGAAAGCAGGAGCAATGCATCCATCTCGTCCGGTTTCCAGGCCGCGCGCAGGTGGTCGAGGTTGGGCACAACCCCCTCGATCCAGGTGCTGTCGGAGTTCAGCAGGAAGAACGGTTGCTCCCCCAGCAGGGGAAGCGCCTTGACGATGCCGCCGCCGGTCTCCAGCAAAAGACCGCGCTCATCGGAGACCACCGCCTTCGGCAAGCCGGGCCGGCGCGCGACATGCACCTCGACGAGGTCTGCCAGATAGTGGACGTTGACGACGCAGGTCTCGACGCCGGCGGCTTCGAGCTTGTCGAAGGCCCGGTCGATCAGCGCCTCGCCGGCGACCGGGATCAGCGGCTTGGGCGTGATCGCCGTGAGCGGGCGCATCCGCGTTCCCATCCCGGCGGCCAGAACCATCGCGCGGCGAATGGGCATTGCCGTTTCCCCTGTCATGGACGTCCCCGCTGGGCGGCATTGTCGTTCCCCGTGTCCAGCCCTGCAAGCCACGTCGCCAGCGGCGCCAGCAGCGGATGCGCCAGCGCCCGCGCAAGATAATCCCGCACCCTTGGCAGATGCGCGAGATAGGCCGGCTTGCCGTCGCGCTCGGACAGGCGGACGAACACCCCCAGCACCTTATGCGCGCGTTGTGCGGCCATGATCGCATAGTCGCCGCGCAGGCGGTCGGCATCGAAGCCGGGATCCCGCGCAAGGCGGCGGGCGATGTAGCGCTCGACCAGCGCGGTCTCGAGATCGGGCGGGATCGTCACCCGCGCATCCATGGCAAGCGAGGCAAGATCGTAGGCCGGCGATCCCATCACCGCATCCTGATAGTCGACCAGACCGAGCCGGTCGCTGCCGCTGCGCTCGCCGCGCCAGATCAGATTGGGCGAATGATAATCGCGCAGCGCCAGCACGGGTGGCTGCTCCTGCACCCGCGCGATCAGCGGCCGCCAGAGGGCGGAAAACGCGTCGCGCATGGCCGGCGTCACCGTCACGCCGCGCGAGGGCAGATACCAGTCGAGAAACAGTTCCGCCTCGGTCAGCAGGGCGCGTTCGTCATAGGCGGGAACCTGATAGCTGCCGCCCCCCGGAACGCCCGGCAGGGGTAGCGACGGACCGATGCCGGCTTCATGCAGGTCAGCCAGCAGGTCGACCGCCGCCTCGTAGCGCTCCGGCACCGGCGCACCCGCTTCGACGATCATACCCCGTCCGAGATCCTCCTGCAGCAAGAGGCCCGCGGGAAGATCTGCCGCAAGCGTCTCCGGCGCGCTGAAACCGTGGGCGCGCAAGGCCTCTCCGACAGCGACAACGGCGTGCATGTCCTGTGCAAGATGCACGATATCGGCGTAGCTCTCGGTGCCATCGGCGGCCCCTGGAATGTCGAGCGCCGGCGCGTTCATCAGGATCGCAGCCCGCTCCGGCGTTCTCGCCGTCTCGTAGCGGCGGGGCGAGGCATCGCCCTGCAAATAGCGTCGCACGGCGTCTCCCATCCCCGCACTTTCCAGAAGTGCGCGGATGGCGCGGGTGCGCTCGACGCGGGCAAGCCAGGCGGGATCTGTGGAGCGCAGGAGAAACCTGCGCGCATCGGTTTCGCCCACCGTTTCGATGGAAATGGAGAGGCAGTCTTTGGGCAGAAAATCCCCCGCCTTTTCCGGCCATTCGACCAGGGCGACCCCGGTTTCCAGCGCATCCTCCAACCCCAGTTCCTCGATCTCCTCCGGCTCCTCGAGCCGGTAGAGATCAAGATGCGCGACGTCGAAACGGGGAAGCGGATAGGACTGGACCAGCGTGAAGGTCGGACTTGGAACCTCAAGCTCCGCATCGTCGGCGAGCGCGCGGATCAAGGCGCGGGCGAAGGTGGATTTTCCGGCTCCCAGATCACCCGAGAGGCACAGGCAGTCACCGGGCGCGACGACCATCGCCAGATCTTCCGCAAGCCTTTGGGTCTCGGCCGGCTCCGCCACGGCAATGCAGATCTCCTCCGGCGTGCCCTGCTCCATTGCCGCGGGGCCTTGCTGCCCGCCGGTGGCTGTCGTCTCCGCCATCACGTACTGCTATTCGGCGGCGTGCTGGAGGGCATCGGGAGCAAAGGGAAATCGGCACACGACATGCGTGCCGACCCCCTCTTGTGAGGAAATATCGACCGTGCCGCCGTGCAGTTCGACAAAGCTCTTCACGATCGACAGGCCGAGGCCTGCCCCGCGGCGGCGCGCGCCGGCGTCGCGCCCGACAAAGCGGGCAAAGACCTGATCGAGCATGTCCTCGGGAATGCCGCAGCCATGATCGCGAACCTGGAATTCGATCGCATCGGCGGTGCGCTGGCAGGAGACGTCGATGGCCCCGCCGACATCGGAGAAGCGCAAGGCGTTGGAAATGAGGTTGTAAAGCACCTGGCGCAACCGGCGCTCGTCCGCCTGGATCACGCCGACATTGTCCGACATGTCGAGATTGAGCGTTATCCCGGAATCGGTCAGCCGATCCTTCAGCCCCTCGACCGCTGCCTGCACCGTCTTGGCGACATCGACCGACGAAAGATCCAGCTCCATGATGCCCGCATCGATGGTCGCCAGATCCAGAATGTCGTTGATGATCGCCAGGAGCGCCGAGGACGACGACAGGATGTAGTCCACATATTCGCTCTGCTTCGGCGTCAGCGGACCGAACTTCGGATCCGACAGAAGCTGGGCAAAGCCGATGATGTTGGTCAGCGGCGAGCGCAATTCATAGGAAACATGCTGGATGAAGGCGTTCTTGAGCTGGTCGGCCTGTTCCAGCGCCTCGTTCTTGTCGAGAAGCGCGCGTTCGACGTTCACCGAATCCGTGACATTGACGAAGGTGACGAGCGTGCCGCCGTCGGGAAGCGGAACCGTCGCATAGTCGATGGCCTCGCCGCTCTCGCGCTCCATCCGCCCGACGACCGGCTCGCGGTTGTCGGCCAGGCTCGTCACTGCGGTTACCAGACGCTGCCAGACATGCGCCTCTTCCGGTTCCAGCAGTCCCGCCTCGACGATCCGGGTGATATGCGGACTGTCGCCAAGACCGTCGTCGGCAAGGTCCCAGATCACCTCGAAGGCCGGATTCCAAAGCCGCAAACGGCCATCGGAGCCAAACACCGCCACCGCCTCGGAGAGATTGTCGAGGGTTTCGCCCTGCACGCGGATCAGCGAATTGTAGCGGCTCTCCAGATCGAGCCGCTCGGTCACATTCTCGTAGATATAGGTCACGCCGCCCTGCGGATGCGGGTTGGCGATCACGCGCAGCGTGCGGCCGTCCGGCAGATGCCACCAGAATTCCCGCGCATCGACGGACGTGTAGGTCTCGAGCAGCTTGTTGCGCCAGCCGCGGTAGTCCGCCTGTTCGGGCAGCTTGCGTGCCGCGCGGAGCGCGTCGAGCAGCGCGCCGTCCGTCGGATTGCTTTCCAGGAACCCGGTATCAAGCCCCCAGAGCGCATGAAAGGCAGCGTTGTAGAACTGCAGACGCCTGTCGGCGCCGAAGATCGCCACGGCGGTGGCGAGCTGGTCGAGGGTGCGGGCGTGAAAATCGATCGTGCGCCCCAGTTCCTGACGGCTGTGCTCCAGCTCGCTGACATCGATGGCGAAACCGCCCGTCCCGCTTTCGACCGCGCATTGCGTGACATCGAAGATCCGGCGCGCGCCGGCTGAAACGGCAGGCATGCGGGCATGCGCCACGCCGGCATCATCGCGCGCCCGATCCATCGCCTTGCGGTTGCGGGCATCCAGGAATTCCGTGCCGGCCTCGACGGCACCGGAGCCGTCCGGCGCTTCCACGGCCGTCGCATAGGCGGCATTGACCCAGACAAGACGCCCCTCGCCATCGCGCAACCAGGCCGGCGCCGGCACCGCGTCGAGCAGCGCGCGCAGCGTCGCGACCTCATGGGTGAGCTCTTCGTGGCGCTTGACCAGGAGCGCGTGGTTCTTGCGCTCGCCCGTCAGATCGCGCATGCGCACGACCGGAGCGCTGGCGGCGACCCGGCCCGAAACCTCGACCAGACCGCCCGATTGCGTGGGCAACACCATGTGGAAGGTTTCACCGTTGCGACGCAGGCGCTCGACGGCCCGCTCAAGCGCTGTGGCGGATTTCGCGTCGAGCCATGTCCCGAAGGCCAGAAGCCGTGCCGGAGAGCGCGGCACGCCGCAGGCTTCGTCGAGAACGCCGGCGATCATCGGCCCGGCGTCTCCCGGTTGCCAGACGATCAGGCGCTGGTCGTCGGAATCCACCAGGCTCTCCAGCCGGTCGAGCCGCGCCGTCAGGCTGGCGTTCTTCTCGCGAACCTCGGACAGCGTGCCGACGGTTGCACGCCGGTTGCGCAGGAAGGTCACCGCGGCGGTAACGGCAAAGGTGACCGCGCCGCCGACAGCCGCGACCCAGACAACCTTGAAGGGATCGACATCCCCGAGGGACAGGGGTGCCGTGTCTTGCGCCCTGGAAAGTCCGGTCAGAGACAGCCATGCAAGCGTGCCACCGGCGGCCCGGACTGCCGTCTTTCGACGCAATTCCCGCCACGCGCTGCTCTTGCGCGCATGTTGCAAGCCGTCCGCCGGCATTTTCACGATCCTCTACCGCCGCTTCGAGCCCGAAAATGCTCGTCGGGACAGTTGTGCCTCACGAACCGCCCGATTCGCAAAGACCATAACGCAAAGCCGAATCGCGAAGAAGTGTTCCTTGCCGAAAAGTAAACGGGAGCCGTGTCGTCCACAGCTCCCGCACAAAGGCTCGACCGCATGATGCGCGGGCGGGCAAGGGCCCGCCCGGCAGGGATCAGTAGCGGTAATGTTCCGGCTTGTAGGGGCCGGTGGTCTCGACGCCGATGTAAGCGGCCTGCTCTTCGGAAAGCTCGGTCAACTCCACACCAAGCTTTGCCAGGTGCAGACGCGCGACGCGCTCGTCGAGGTGCTTCGGCAGCACGTAGACGTCGTTTTCGTACTGTTCCGGACGCGTCCAGAGTTCGATCTGCGCCAGCACCTGGTTGGTAAAGCTGGCCGACATCACGAAGCTCGGGTGGCCGGTGGCATTGCCGAGGTTCAGCAGACGGCCTTCCGACAGAAGGATCATGCGCTTGTTGTCGGAGAACTCGATCATGTCCACCTGGGGCTTGATGTTCGTCCACTTGTAGTTGCGCAGCGCCTCGACCTGGATCTCGTTGTCGAAGTGACCGATGTTGCCGACGATCGCCATGTCCTTGAGCGAACGCATGTGGTCGATGGTGACGACGTCCTTGTTGCCCGTGGTGGTGATGACGATGTCGGCGGTCGGAGCGGCCTTTTCCAGCGTCACGACCTCATAGCCGTCCATCGCCGCCTGCAGGGCGCAGATCGGATCGACTTCCGTGACCTTGACGCGGGCGCCGGCGCCGCGCAGCGAGGCGGCAGAGCCCTTGCCGACGTCGCCATAGCCGCACACAACGGCGGTCTTGCCGGCCATCATGACGTCCGTGCCGCGGCGAATGCCGTCGACCAGGCTTTCCTTGCAGCCGTATTTGTTGTCGAACTTCGACTTGGTGACGCTGTCGTTGACGTTGATCGCCGGGAACGGCAGCAGGCCCTTGGCCTTGAGCTGATAGAGGCGGTTGACGCCCGTGGTGGTTTCTTCCGAAACACCGCGGATGTCATCGCGCTGGCGGGTGAACCAGCCCGGGCTCTGCTCCATGCGCTTGCGGATCTGGGCGAAAAGAACGGTCTCTTCCTCCGACGAGGGGTTGGACAGCACGTCCTCACCGGCTTCGGCGCGGGCGCCGAGCAGGATGTACATGCTGGCGTCACCGCCATCGTCGAGGATCATGTTGGCCGTGCCTTCGGGGAACATGAAGATCCGGTCGCAATAGTCCCAATATTCCTCGAGGGTCTCACCCTTCTCGGCGAAGACCGGAACGCCGGCAGCCGCGATGGCGGCGGCGGCATGGTCCTGCGTGGAGAAGATGTTGCAGGATGCCCAGCGCACTTCGGCGCCGAGCGCGGTCAGCGTCTCGATCAGGACGGCCGTCTGAATGGTCATATGCAGGGAACCGGCAATACGCGCGCCCTTGAGCGGCTTGCTCTCGCCGAATTCCTCGCGGCAGGCCATCAGGCCCGGCATTTCGGTTTCGGCGATATCGATTTCCTTGCGGCCGTAGTCGGCCAGGGAGATATCCTTGACGTAATAGTCGCTTGCAGTGCTCATCGGCTAGATCCGCTCACTCGGTTGGCGTTGACGCCCGAAGCACCCGACCGGAAACCGGCAGAGCGCACGGCGGGACGGAGCTGGGAATTGACATGGGATTGCGTCCGCGCGGCGCGCGGATCCCTCCGCATCCTTATAGGCGGTCATCGGATACAAAGCAATAATGATATAAAGATTTCTTTATATCATTAGCGGCAACTTAAGCGCGCTCGCGCAGTGCCAAGCCCGATCCCCGCGGGACCGGCCACTCCGGGTGAGCGTGTCATGCTCGATTATGAAATGAAGAGAGATCCGAAGCGCAAGCCCCTTTGGCGCTGCGGTGACGTCCGTTTTGACGCCTCGGTGATGGCACAGCTGCGTCTGGGTGGCGGGATCAGTCGACTTCGCCGAAGCCGTCCTCGACCAGGGCGCGGATCGCCTCCATGACCTCCTCGGCCTCGGCGCCGGTCGCATGGACTTTTATGCAGCAGCCCGGGCTTGCCGCCAGCATCATCAACCCCATGATCGACGTCCCTCCGACCGACTGGCCGTCGCGGGTGACCGTGACGTCGGCATCGAAGCGCTCGACGAGCTTGACCAGTTTCGCGGATGCGCGAGCGTGCAGGCCGCGCCTGTTGACGATGGTGAGTTCCGCGCTTGCTGCCGGCCGCGTTTGGGTATCGGTCATCGTCATCCCTGTCCGGAGAGCACCTGGCTTGCGACCGAGATGTACTTCTGGCCGGCCTTGCGTGCCTCGTCGACCGCCTCGGCGATCGCGGCATCTTCGCGCACGCTGGCAAGCTTGATCAGCATCGGCAGGTTCACCCCGGCGATCACTTCGATGTTGGTGCCGTCCATCACGGAAATCGCGAGATTTGAGGGCGTTCCGCCGAACATGTCGGTCAGCAGCACGACCCCGCCGCCGTCATTCACATCCTCCACCGCAGCGAGAATGTCCTGGCGCCGCTGCTCCATGTCGTCATCGGGACCGATGCAGATGGTGGCGACCCGCTCCTGCGGACCGACCACATGCTCCAGCGCCGATTTGAACTCTTCAGCCAATCGCCCGTGTGTGACGAGTACGAGACCTATCATGCCCTGTCCGTCGTTCTTGTCCTGCTCAGGCGTGTCGCCTGTTGGATCCGGCGACTCTCGGATCCGGTGAATGTCCCGCCCCTCGTGAGCGAAGGGCAATCCATCCTGCCCGCGCCGGAGGCCCAATGTCAGCAAGGGGGCACTGCAGTGCAAGAAAAATCGGCGCGCATTGCCGCCTTTTCCGTCAGCGATCGGACGTTCGAGATCGATCCGCCGCGATTTCGTCCCCGCCGGGCGCAAGAAACCGCAGTGCACCCGCCAGATGCGCCAGCACGCGGTCGATCGCGTCATCGGCCAGCGGAAGCGGCACCTGAAGCCGCGCGACCCTGACCCCGCACAGCGCGACGACACCCTCTTCCGGCTCCGGAAGCCGCGCGATTTCCGTCTCCGGCACCAGGTCGACGAGCAGCCGGACGACGGCGCGCTCTTCATGAGAAACCCGTTGAATGCCCTCGCCGCGCCGCTCCCACAGCCCGGCGAGGGCTGCCGGCGGTTCGGCGACAAGCCGACCGCCCTGCACGGTCAGAACGAGCCGATCGTCGGCGACATGGGCGGCGAAGGCGCCGGTGCCGCGCATATGGGCAACCAGGCGGTCGCCCAGCCGAGACTTGCCGGCACCCGACGCCCCGCGAAGCAGGACACCGTCAGCGCCGAGCAGAACGCAGGATCCGTGGATCGTCTCGGGTCTCCCAGTCATGCCCGCGGCTTCGCATCCGCCGGCAGGCGAACGGTGAAGCGGGCACCGAGGATTTTCATCTCCCCGGTGGCCGGATCGCGTTCCTGCCGGTTGTCGACGGATATCCGGCCCTGGTGGGCCTCGACGATCTGCCGCGAGATCGACAGGCCAAGGCCGGAATTGTTGCCAAAGCCCTCCGCCTCGGGGCGGTCGGTATAGAACCGCTCGAAAATCCGGTCCCGGACATCGGGCTTGATGCCCGGACCGTCGTCGTCGACGGTGATCTCGACCGCGTCGGCCAGCCGCGTGCAGTCGATGCGCACCTTGGCGCCCGGCGGCGAGAACGAACGGGCGTTGTCGATCAGATTGTTGATCACCTGCGCCAGACGGCTGTCGTGGCCGTTGATGCGATAGGGGTGGTCGCGCCGGGACGGCGCGATGGTGATCACCACCGGCGCCTCACCCGGGGCGGCGCGCTCGTTGGCAAGATCGGCGACGCCGCGCAGCAGCGCGGCGATGTCGATGGGTTCGGCATCGGCGCGGGCCAGTTCCGCATCAAGCCGGGAGGCGTCCGAGATGTCGGTGATCAGCCGGTCGAGGCGGCGCACGTCGTGCTGGATGATTTCCATCAAGCGGTCGCGCGCTTCCGGCTTGCGGGCAAGGGGCAACGTCTCGACCGCGCTGCGCAGCGAGGTCAGCGGGTTCTTCAATTCGTGCGACACATCCGCCGCGAAGGTCTCGATCGCGTCCATGCGATTGTAAAGCGCATTGGTCATGTCGCGCAGTGCGCGCGCCAGATGGCCGATCTCGTCGCGGCGTTCGGAGAAATTCGGGATCTCCTCGCGCGACTTGATCCCGCGACGCACCCGTTCGGCGGCGGCAGCCAGCCGGCGCACCGGGCCGGCAATGGTGCCGGCGAGCAGGATCGACAGGACCACCGTCACCGCGGCCGCGACCAGGAACACCCGCATGATCGCGACGCGCTCGGCGCGCACGATGGCGTCGATGTCGCCGCCCTGGGTCGACAGCAGCAGCGACCCCAGCACCGCACGGAAGCGCTGCACGGGAACCGCGACCGATACGATCAGCTCGCCGCGCGGCGAGACGCGCACGACGCTTGCCGGCGATCCGGCCAGCGCCGCCTCGACCTCGGGATAGGCCCGCCCGTTGCCGGCCCCGATCTCCTCGTAGAGCGGAAGGTCGCCGCGCCTGAACCAGAGCTTGACGTCGGACCAGATCTGCTCCCAGAGCCCCGGCGTTTCCGTCGTCGGCGGCGGCAAATCGAACCGCAGGATCTGGCCGCGCGCATAAAGATGGCGCGAATCGAGAATGAGGATCCCTTCCGGGTCATAGATCCGGGCACGGGTCTTGGTCGGCGAGATCAGACGGCGCAGGACCGGCGCCACCCGCTCCGGGTTGATCGGGAAGTCGAGCAGGCGCGCGCCGTCGGAGGGCGACAGGCTTTCACCGGCCTGCAGCTGCAAGAGCTGTTCGGGATCGACCATCAGGCCGTCGGTCTCGACCGTCGCGGACGCCGCGATCGCGCCTGCGATGATTTCGCCCTGGGTCAGCAGGCTCTGCACCCGGGCATCGATCAGGCCGGCGCGAAACTGGTTGAGGTAAAGAATACCCGCGACGAGAGCAAACAGCCCCGCGAGGTTGAGCACCACGATACGACGCGTGAGCGACGAGGTGAGATAGGGGCCGAGAAAGCCGAAGGTACGCGACAGGAAGCGCCTGCGAAACCGCCTGTTGCCGAGCGTGCGCAGGGTCGACGGCCGGTCCGCAGCGCTGGCGGCGCGCCGCGCCGACCCGGCCTCTTCGCCTGTCTCGACTTCCGTTACCATATGTTGTCCCCGCGGCGGCCCGGTGACCGCCGGGTCCCTCAACTCTCCCGAAAGCGGTAGCCCACGCCATACAGCGTTTCGATCATGTCGAAGCTGTCGTCAACGATCTTGAACTTCTTGCGCAGCCGCTTGATGTGGCTGTCGATGGTCCGGTCGTCGACATAGACCTGATCGTCATAGGCCGCATCCATCAGCGCATTGCGGCTCTTGACCACGCCCGGCCGATGGGCGAGCGCGTAGAGGATCAGGAACTCCGTGACCGTAAGCGTGACCGGCTTTCCCTTCCACATGGAGGTATGCCGCTCCTGATCCATGACGAGATCGCCACGCTCGAGCAGCTTGTCGCTTTCCGGCTTGGTTGCCGTGGCGTCGCGCGGCTGGACCCGGCGCAACACGGCCTTGACCCGTTCCACCAGAAGGCGCTGCGAGAACGGTTTGCGGATGAAATCATCCGCGCCCATCTTAAGGCCGAAGAGTTCGTCGATCTCATCGTCCTTGGAGGTGAGGAAAATCACCGGCAGATCGGACTTCTGGCGCAACCGGCGCAGAAGCTCCATTCCATCCATGCGCGGCATCTTGATATCGAAGATCGCCAGATCCGGCGGATCGGTCACCAACCTGTCGAGGGCGGAAGCACCGTCAGTGTAGGAATGCACACGATATCCCTCGCTCTCCAGGGCGATGGATACCGAAGTGAGAATGTTGCGGTCATCGTCCACAAGCGCAATCGTCGGCATAATCCGGGTCCTGTTCCCATTCTTTTCGCGCGGTGTTTCGTGTTTACCAGCCTTGGCGGTGAAAATGCGCGCAAATTATGACGCAGAGACGGGAACGACCCGTACAGCGCCGGTCGCGACAGGTCAAAATCCCTGGTTTCAGGCCAAGGCTGCGGTGTTTCGGGCGCGGTCCCGGGTGGCAAGATGATAGCGTGTCAAAAGGCCGGCAAGCGACACCAGAATACCGGCAAGCAGGCCGCCGATCAGGGCGCCCGCGCCAAGATCCATTACCAACCCGCCGACATAGGCGACGGGGATCGCGACGCACCAGAAGGCCGCGATCTGCAAGATCGTCGGCCACCAGACGTCGCCCATGCCGCGCAATGCACCGAGGGCAACGGCCATCATGGCATCCACCGACAGCATCAGCCCGGCGACGAAAAGCGCGTGCGACGCCGCCGCGACGGTGACCGGATCGTCCGTCACCAGACGCGCGGCCGTTTCCGGCGAGACCAGAAAGCAGATCGCGACGGGCACGGGCCACAGGCCGCCCAGCGCAATGCCCATCCAGCCGGCACGCGCCATGTCCAGACGGCGGTCTTCGCCGAAGGCCCGGCCGACCCGGATGGCAGTCGCACCGGCCGTGCCGATCGCCATCATGAAGGTCAGGGTCACCAGCGTCATCGTGGTCTGATAGGCGGCGAGCTCGGCGGTGCCGATCAGCCCGGCAAACATCACCACCGTCGCGAAGGCCGCGCTCTCCACCCCTTGCGCCAACCCCATGGGCAGCCCCATGCGACGCAGGCTTGCCGCCTCGGGCCCGCGAAACAGGCTGACTAGGCCGGGGCGCTCGCTCCCCTGCGCTCCCTCGAGGGACAGGATGCGGAACGTATCCATCCGCAGCGCGGAAAGCACCAGAATGGCGACAATCGACAGGCCGGCCGCCGTGCGCGCCAGCGAACTGGCCAGCATGATCCCCTCCGCGCCCATCGGCGCGACAAGTCCGCCCCAGCCGAAACCGAAGACAAGGTTCAACGGCACATTGAGCAGATTGGCGCCGAGCATGATCGCCATCCCGGTCTTGGGTCGCCCGGTGGATTCCATAAAGAGATTGCAGGCGATGAACAGCAGGGTTCCGGGCATGCCCACACCGAAGGCGACGGACACGGTCGCCGCGCCCGCCGCAAGATCCGGCGCCTGGCCGATGGCCAGGAAAAACGGGCCGGCCAGGAGCGACAGACCGAACACCGCCACGCCCATGGCCAGCGCATGGGCGACGGATGTCCTGAACACGACGCCCACTTGCTGCACCCGTCCGGCGCCGATGGCCTGGGCGGTCAGCACGGACGCGGCCTGGAGCGCGCCGACGGCGATCAGCATCAAGGTCAGCTGCGGGGCAACGCCGAGGCCGAAATAGGCCAGATCCTGCGGGCTGATCCGCCCGACCATCAGCGTATCGACGGAAAACATCACCACGAGCGCGGCCCGCGCCACAATGATCGGAATCGCCAGCACCACGGTTCTGGCAAAATGTCTCGCCAAAGGGTCCGAGGGGCAGGCGGGCGTGGCTGTCATCGATCGTCCTTGGCAGGGCAGAGGTCGGCGGGGAATCGGGCGCGGTCGATCGCGCGCTTGCAATCAGAAACACCTGCGCCCAATCGACGGCCCCGGCAAGCCCTTTCGGAATGCGCAATCCGAAATTTCACCGGATTGAAACAGGCGTTCCGCATCGGGACGGCCTCCCGGCTTGGTTAATTTGCCCATGAAAGAAATTCTGTTTTGCGGTTCCGAGTATTAAATCGATTAAGTCGCATTTTGCGAGGGATCTTGCGCTTGTTGATCGAAGACCCATCCTCTAGGTTCACTTTGCTCAAATCGAAGGCGCTTGCCGCAACTTGCGGTTTACTCGATCATCCGTTCAACCGAACGGCTGCGGGAAACAGGATCGGGTAAATCGACGACCGGCGTTCCGGGCATCCGGATCAAGACAGGGCGTATCTCAAACGAGCAGGACCACGGCGCAAGGCAAGTTGGCGATCCGTCACCGCAGGGTGACACAAACCGGTCGTTTCGCCTTGCTGCCGGAACACGCAAACCAACGCGACATCAAAAACGCGCGACACCGGAAACGCAGACAGGGATCTCGGAACATGGCGGATCAGGGCGTAGGGCTTCGGTCAACTCCCGCGGAAATGGGCGGTTTGACCGACCTCGGCGAGCTTCATCACAATCTTTCGGCGCCTGCGCTTTACGAACATGCCTTGCGACGCGGCGAAGCCGTGCTTGCCGATGGTGGCGCGCTCGTGGTCGAGACCGGCGTCCATACCGGCCGCTCGCCCAAGGACAAGTTCGTCGTGCTGGACGACGCCACCCGCGACACCGTGTGGTGGGACAACAGCGCCCAGATGAGTTCGGACGCCTTCGCCACCCTGCATGCCGACATGATCGCCCATGCGCGCGGCATGTCGCTCTACGCCCAGGACCTTTACGGCGGCGCTGAGCCCGCCAACCGCATCAACGTCCGCGTCTTCACCGAATATGCCTGGCACTCGCTGTTCATCCGCAATCTGCTGATCCGGCCGGAGCGCGCCGAGCTTGCCGGTTTCGCGCCGGAGATGACGATCATCGACCTGCCGAGCTTCAAGGCGGACCCGAAACGCCACGGCTGCCGCTCCGAGACGCTGATCGCCTGCGACTTCACCAACAAGATCGTGCTGATCGCCGGCACCTCCTATGCCGGCGAGATGAAGAAGTCGGTGTTCTCGCTCCTCAACTTCCTGCTGCCGGAAAAGGGCGTGATGCCGATGCATTGCTCCGCCAATCTCGGCGACGCAGGCGACACGGCGGTGTTCTTCGGCCTGTCGGGCACCGGCAAGACGACGCTTTCTGCCGACCCGTCGCGCACCCTGATCGGCGACGACGAGCACGGCTGGGGTCCCGAAGGCATCTTCAATTTCGAAGGCGGCTGCTACGCCAAGACGATCAAGCTCTCCGAAGAGGCCGAGCCGGAAATCTATGCCGCGACCAAGCGGTTCGGCACCGTGCTGGAGAACGTCGTTCTCGACGAGGCGACCCGCGTCCCCGATTTCGACGACGGGTCGAAGACGGAAAACACCCGCTGCGCCTATCCGATCGACTTCATTCCCAATGCCAGCGCGACCGGCACGGCCCCGCAGCCCAAGAACATCATCATGCTGACGGCCGATGCCTTCGGCGTCCTGCCGCCGATCGCGAAGCTCACGCCGGCCCAGGCGATGTACCACTTCCTGTCCGGCTACACGGCCAAGGTCGCCGGCACCGAAAAGGGCGTGACCGAGCCGCAGGCGACCTTCTCGACCTGCTTCGGCGCTCCCTTCATGCCCCGGCATCCGTCGGAATACGGCAACCTGCTGCGCAGCCTGATCGCCGCCCATGATGTCGACTGCTGGCTGGTCAACACCGGCTGGACCGGCGGCGCCTACGGCGTCGGCAACCGCATGCCGATCCGCGCCACCCGTGCCCTGCTCGGCGCCGCGCTCGACGGCTCGCTGCGCGACACGGAATGCCGCACCGACCCGAACTTCGGCTTTGCGGTTCCCATCGAGGTCCGCGGCGTCGACAGCAAGATCCTCGACCCGCGCTCGACCTGGGCGGATCCGGCGGCCTATGACGCACAGGCCGCCAAGCTCGTGGAGATGTTCGTGGCGAATTTCGCGAAGTTCGAAAGCCACGTCGACGGCACGGTGCTGGCCGCGGCACCCTCCTTTCGCGCCGCCGCCGAATAAGGCGAGCGACCTCCTGCACTGATGCAAGGGGCGGAGCCGGCAAGGCTTCGCCCCTTTGCTTTTGGGGGTGCGCCGGACGGCCGTCCCTGTGCAGAGGCGCCCGGGCGGACTATATTCCGGCGAAACGGAGGAGATCCCATGCAGTCGACCGCCGACGCCAATGCCACCGACCCGCTCGCGCTGGCCGAAACCTGGACACGGGAAGGCCGTGACGTGGCCCTTGCCACCGTTGTCGAGACCTGGGGTTCCGCACCCCGCCCGGTCGGCGCGCATCTGGTGATCGATTCGGAGGGAAACTTCGAGGGATCGGTCTCGGGCGGATGCGTCGAAGGCGCCGTCGTGGCCGAGGCCGTCGAGGTTATTTCCACCAAGAAGCCTGCCATGCTCGAGTTCGGCGTCGCCGACGAAACCGCGTGGCGCGTCGGCCTGTCCTGCGGCGGACGCATCCGGGTGTTCGTCGAACCGGTCAGGCGGGACCCGGCGCCGACCTAGGAAACGGTCGGGCCCTTCACCGCGCCCGAGCCCTCCACCGACATCCCTTTGCATCACGCCCGTGATCGACAGAAGCTGACCCTGATGGATATCGACCTGCTTTCCCGCTTCAATGCCGCCCGCACCGGCCGCCGGCCGGCGATCCTCGTCACCGCGCTGGACGACGCCGGCAAAGCCCAGCGCCTGATCGGCCCGGACGACGACCTTGCCGGCGACCCGCTCGCCGACGAGGTCGCCAGCCGGTTCCGGTCGGGAAAATCCGGCATCGTCGAGAGCGCCGACGGGACGCAGCTCTTTTTGACTGTGAGCGTGCCGCCGCCGCGTCTCGTCCTGATAGGTGCCGTCCACATCAGCCAGGCGCTGGTGCCGATGGCGCAGATCGCGGGTTTCGATGTGGTGGTCATCGATCCGCGCACCGCCTTTGCCACGCCGGAGCGCTTTCCCGGCGGAACGCTGCTCGCCGAATGGCCGGAGGACGTGCAGGACCAGGTCGCGCTCGATCCCTATACCGCCGTCGCTGCCCTGACCCACGATCCGAAGATCGACGACGCGCCGCTGCGGGCAGCCCTTGCCGCGGGATGCTTCTATGTCGGGGCGCTCGGCAGCCGCAAGACCCATGCAAGGCGCCGCGAGCGCCTGCTGGAAGCCGGCGTCAGCGCAGCGGATTTCGAGCGCCTCGATGCGCCCATTGGCGCCGATATCGGCGCGGCCTCGCCGGCGGAAATCGCAGTCGCCGTGCTTGCCAATGTCATTCGCGCCCTGCGCAAAGGGCCGGAGACGGCGTCGTGAAATTCGGCCCGCTTCGCACGCGCGATGCTCTAGGCGCCCTGCTCGCCCACACCATCCGCCTCGACGGGGGCGCCTTGAAGAAGGGGCACTGCCTGCAAGCCGAGGACATCCGCAGGCTTGAGGCAGCACGGATCGAGGAGGTCGTTGCCGCGCGTCTCGAAGCAGACGACTGCCATGAGGACAGGGCCGCGGAGCGGCTCGCGCAGGCCGCCGACGGCGGCGGGCTCACCCTCGCCCCGGCCTTCACCGGCCGGGTCAACCTTCATGCGGCAACCGACGGGCTCCTCATCGTCGATGCCGCCGCCATCAATGCGGTGAACCGGGTCGACCCGGCGATCACGCTGGCCACCCTGCCGGCTTTCGAGAGGGTGACGGGCGGGCGCATGGTCGCAACCGCAAAGATCATTCCGTTCGCCGTCGGCGAGGAGGCGATTTCCCGGGCCGAGAATGTCGCGCGGGCGGCCGTGCGCGTCGCGCCGTTTCGCGCCCGCAGCGTCGGGCTCGTCGCAACGACGCTGCCGCATGTGAAGCCCGCAACGCTCGACAAGACACGGCGCATCACCGAGGCCCGGCTCGCCGTCTCCGGCTCAAGGCTTGCAGGCGAGTTGCGTGTTGCCCACACCGTTGCCGACGTCGCCGGCGCCATTCGCGACCAGGTCGCCGCCGGCGTCGACATGGTTCTCGTCTTCGGAGCCTCCGCGATCGTCGATCCGGCGGACGTGATCCCGCAAGGCATCCGGGCAGCGGGCGGCGGCGTGGATCATTTCGGCATGCCGGTCGATCCGGGCAATCTCCTGCTGATCGGCCATATCGGCAAGGTCCCGATCATCGGCGCGCCGGGCTGCGCGCGCAGTCCCAAGGAAAACGGTTTCGACTGGGTGCTCGACCGCTACATGGCGGACTGTCCGGTCACCCCGGACGACATCATGGCAATGGGGGTCGGCGGCCTCCTGATGGAAATCGGCACACGCCCGCAACCGCGAGAAGCTTCGCCCGGCCGCGCGGCGCGGGCCCACAGGGTCGACGGCATCCTGCTCGCCGCAGGCCAGGCGCGACGGGCCGGCGGCATCAACAAGCTTCTGGCGACAATCGACGGCGAGCCGGTCGTGCGCATCGCCGCGCGCAACGCCCTTGCAAGCGGCCTCGCCTCGCTCACCGTGGTCACCGGCCACATGGGCCGGGAGGTCGAGGCCGCGCTGGACGGACTGCCGGTGACGATCGTCCACAATCAAGATTACGCCGAGGGCATGGCCGGTTCCATTCGCGCAGGCGTCAGCGCGCTGCCGGAGGCCGCAGATGCCGCGCTCATCCTCCTTGCGGACATGCCGGAGGTCACGGCGGAGGCAATCGACCTGATGATTGCGGCCTATGCGCCGGAGGCCGGCGTCCTGGTGGTCGGCGCCGCGCATGAGGGCAAACGCGGAAATCCGGTGCTCTGGGACAAGAGCCACTTCGAGGCGCTGGCCCGACTGGAAGGCGACAGCGGCGCCCGGCACCTGCTCGACCAGCATCCGGACGATCTGGCACTGGTCGAGACCGGTCCCGGCGCCCGGCTCGACCTCGACACGCCGGAGGCGCTTGCCGCGGCCGGCGCCGTCCCGCCGCCGCATACCCCCGCCCGGGATTGACCTTTTCCGGCTTCTGTCCCGTAATGTTGCGCGTCGAGGTCCGGCGGACCCGCGACGGAAGAGGCTGGCAAACCCACTCGCCGTGATGCCGTCCCGACAAGGCCCGCCCGTCAGAGGAGGAGACGGCATGACCCACGAACTGACACCCGCAAGCCGCGCAGGGGCCGGCGCGAGATTGCCGGGCGCGCTGTCGCGGCGCAGCCTTCTGGTCGCCGGCGGTGCGGCCCTTGCCTGCGCGGCGCTGCCGACGCCCGCCATCGCATCCTCGAAGTGGTTCGACGGAACACTGGAAGACAACGGGTTTGCCTATCGGCGCACGAATTTCTCGGTGATCAAGCCGCAGTGGCGGCGGCAGATGGTCAAATATCTGTCCGAGGAGTCGCCGGGCACCGTCGTCGTCGACACCCGCAATCACTTTCTCTACTGGATCTGGGAAAACAACACGGCGCTGCGCTACGGGGTCGGCGTCGGTCGCGACGGCTTCAAATGGTACGGACGCGCGCAGATCAAGCGCAAGGCGCTGTGGCCGCGCTGGGTCCCGCCTCCCGAGATGCTCAAGCGCCAGCCGGACCTTCCCCGCCTGGTGAAAGGCGGTGCGCCGAACAACCCGCTCGGCCCGCGCGCGCTCTATCTGCATCACGACAGCGGCGCGGACACAGGTTACCGGCTGCACGGCACGCTCGAGCCCTGGAGCATCGGCAGCGACGTCTCCTCCGGCTGCATCCGCATGTTCCCGGAAGACGTGATCGATCTCTACCAGCGCTGTCCGGTCGGGACACGTGTCTCGGTTCTGGAGCATCTGGGTGCGGGGTCGCAGGACGGATGACGCACATCAGGAGCTCCAGCCGCGTGACGACAGCAAACGCCAGACGTCTCGCCCTCGGCCTTGTGCTGGTGGCCGGTGCGGCCGCCCTCGCCGGCTGCAACACCACGGACACGGTCGCCACCCCCAATGTCACCAACGCGCCTGCGATCGGTTTCGCCAATATCGCTCCCGGAAGCGAAGAGGCCTTCATGCTCAATGTCGGTCGGCGGACCTATTTCAAGCCGGGGTCCGCGGAGATCGACGAAACCGCGCGCATGACGCTCGACAAGCAGGCCGACTGGCTGAACAGGAACACGGGCTGGTACGCCAAGATCCAGGGTTTCGCCGACGATCCCGGCACCGAAGCGCAAAACACGTCCCTGTCGACCAAGCGTGCCAATGCCGCCATGGCCTATCTGGTCTCGAAGGGCGTCGCGCCCGGACGGCTCTGGGCCAAGGGCTACGGTACGGAGCGCAAGGTCCGCGATTGCCCGGAAGAAGAATGCAAGGCACAGAACCGTCGTGTCGTGACCAACCTGCGCGAGGAAAAGGAACGCTGAAACAACGTGGTATCCAGGCGGGGCCGCATCCGCTCGCCTGATTGCGTTAACCACAATGCTGCACTGCAATATTTACATGGCTCCCATGCAGGGGATGCGCTTGGCGCGGAGCGTTGTGACACTTATATTACAGAAAGAATTTCTCATGCCGGGTGGCGGTCATGCCCCCGGCATTCTTGCACAACTTCGTCCGATGACATCCTCGTGCGATGACATGACCGCTCCTGAGGGGCGCAAGGGCCTTACCGCCCGCCGGATGATGGGTGCGCCTGAACAAAGGTAAGCAACGCCATGACTGATCTTCGACTTCCGCGCGCCGGCCAATGCAAGTGGGCTGAAGGAACAGGCGGCAATTACTCCTTCCCGTGCCGCAACCGCGTTGAGGCAGGGGTGTCCTACTGCGACGAGCACCGCGCTCTCGTCTATATCTCCCCGGAAGAGCGCCGCCGCAACCGCGAGAATGCGCCGATCGCCTTCCGCGCCCAGAAGCGGATCGCCGCCTGAGACCTTGCACGCGACGGGAAACGCCTTTCCCGGCCGTTACACATGATCCACCGTTCAAGAGCCGCCGGCGACCGCGCCGGCGGCTCTTTCGTTTCGCCTCCCCGCGCGCTGTCGCGGCAATCCACGCCCTCACGGGCTGCGTAGCCGGTAGAGAACGCAAACGCCCCTCCCCCCCGCGCTCCGGAACCCTGCCCGCCCATGACATCCCCCGTCCTCATCCCCGTTCTTGGCGACCAGCTCACGCTCGACCTGTCGTCGCTTCGCGACGCCGACCCTGCAACGGCGCGGGTGCTGATGATGGAGGTCGTTGAAGAAACCGATTACGTCGCGCACCACCGCAAGAAGATCGCCTTCCTGTTCTCGGCCATGCGCCACCATGCCAGCGCGCTCGAAAACGCGGGATGGACCGTCGACTATGTAACGCTCGACGATCCGGACAACAGCGGATCCTTCACCGGCGAGATCAAACGCGCGGTCACCCGTCATTCGCCGGACAGCATCCGTGTCACGGAGCCCGGCGAGTGGCGGGTGCTTCAGGCGATGAAGGGCTGGGAAAAGCAACTCGGGATCCCGGTCGAGATCTGCCCCGACGACCGTTTCCTGTGTTCGCATGACGCCTTCGCCAAGTGGGCGGAGGGCCGCAAGCAGCTGCGCATGGAATATTTCTACCGGGACATGCGCCGCAAGACGGGGCTCTTGATGGACGGCGACGATCCGGTCGGCGGGCAATGGAACTTCGATGCCGACAATCGCAAGCCGGCGACGGGCGACCTGTTCATGCCCTCACCGCGACAGGTGACGCCGGACGAGACCACCCGCGCGGTGCTCGACCTCGTGGACAGGAACTTTCCCGACCGGTTCGGCGACCTCGAGCCGTTCTGGTTCGCGGTCACGCAAAAGGACGCGAAGGCGGCGCGGACCCATTTCATCAAGACCGCCCTGCCCGGTTTCGGCGACTATCAGGATGCGATGCTGGCCGGGGAACGGTTCCTCTATCACTCGGTCCTGGCGCTGTATCTCAATGCGGGCCTGCTCGACCCCTTGGAGACCTGTCGCGCGGTCGAGGCCGCCTATCACGATGGCCATGCGCCGCTGAACGCGGTCGAGGGATTCATCCGCCAGATCATCGGCTGGCGGGAATATGTGCGCGGGATCTACTGGCTGAAGATGCCGGACTATGCGCAGGAGAACTTTCTCTCAGCCGACCGCGACCTGCCCGAATTCTACTGGAGTGCCGACACGAAGATGGCCTGCGTCCGCGATGCGGTGGAACAGACGCGCGAGCAGGCCTATGCCCATCACATCCAGCGGCTGATGGTCACCGGCAACTTCGCACTGCTGTCGGGCATCGAGCCGCGACAGATCCACGAATGGTACCTCGCCGTCTATGCCGATGCCTATGAATGGGTGGAACTGCCCAACACGCTTGGCATGAGCCAGTTCGCCGACGGCGGGCTTCTCGGTTCAAAGCCCTATGCGGCGAGCGGAAACTACATCAACAAGATGTCCGACTACTGCAGCGGCTGCCACTACGACGTGAAGGACAAGACCGGCGAAAACGCCTGTCCATTGAATCCGCTCTACTGGGACTTCCTGCTGCGCAACAAGGAGGTTCTGGGCAAAAACCCCCGCCTGGCCCAGCCCTATCGCACCTGGGAGCGGATGAAACCGGAGACCCAGGCCGCCTATCGCACGGCCGCGCGCCGCACCCTCGACAGGCTCGATCGCGGAGTGCTCTGACAGGCCCGTCCCTGACCGGCGGCGCCCCCCCGATCGCGCCGCCAAGCCCCGCTGTGCAAACGCAAAAACCCCCGGCAGTGCCGGGGGTCAAAATTTGCGCGCAAACTGCCTTCGGCGTCTGTCGCCGAGCGCGGCTTACTTCGGGCGCTTGGAACCGTAGAGCGAACGGCGCTTCTTACGATCCTTGACGCCCTGGGTGTCGAGCACGCCGCGGATCACGCGGTAGCGCACACCCGGAAGGTCGTTCGGTCCACCACCGCGCACGAGCACGACCGAGTGCTCCTGCAGGTTGTGGCCTTCGCCCGGGATGTAGGCGGTGACTTCGTTGCCATTGGTCATACGCACGCGGGCGACCTTACGCAGAGCCGAGTTCGGCTTACGCGGCGTGGTCGTGTACACGCGGGTGCATACGGCGCGCTTCTGCGGGTTTCCGGCCAGCGAAGGCGTCTTGGACTTCTTGACGGTCGGCTTGCGGTTCTGACGAACCAACTGATTGATTGTCGGCATAGGTTGCTTGCGGCTTGTTTTTGAGGAATGTCTTGGCCGCTTCGTATAGGGGGAGCGACCGGCTTTGTCAAAGGGAGATTGCCGCGCAGGCAAGGTTTCTGCGCAGCCGGCAATCTAGACGTCGAGATTGGCCACGGACAGGGCATTGTCCTGGATGAACGTGCGGCGCGGATCCACGTCGTCGCCCATCAGCTTGGTGAAGATATCGTCGGCCGCATCGGCCTCGCGCACCTTCACCTGCAGCAGCGAACGCGCATGGGGGTCGAGGGTCGTTTCCCAGAGCTGCTCGGCATTCATCTCGCCAAGGCCCTTGTAGCGCTGCATGGAAATGCCCTTGCGCCCCTGGGCGAAGACCGCCGCCAGCAGCGCGCGCGGCCCGCGGATCGGCGTGTCCGTGTCCTTGCGCGTGAGCGTCGCCGCCTTGCCGAAGACCTCCTGAAGGGTCGCGGCGCGCGCGTCGAGCTTGCGCGCATCGGCGGAGGCGATCAGCGCCGCGTCGATGGTCGCCACTTCCTTCACGCCGCGCACGATGCGCTCGAACACCAGATCGCCATTGTCGAGAACCCGACCTTCCCAGCCGCGCTCGAACTCGTCCGCCAGAATGTCCATCCGGCGCGCGATATAGGCGGCCGCCTCCCGCGCACGTTCCGGATCGTCATGGACATCCGGGTTGAGCGCCCCGGCGATGATCGCCTGTTCCACCACATCCCGGTCGTAGCGGGAGTGCAGGCCGTCCAGCGTGTGGGCCACGTTGCGGGCCGTCTCGACCACCGCACGCAGATCCTGCCCGGTGCGCACCTCGCCATTGGCAAGCGTCAGCGCGCAATCCTCCAGACCGGTGTCGATCAGGTAGCGCTCCAGCGCGTCCTCATCCTTCAGATACTGCTCGGAGTTGCCGCGCTTCACCTTGTAGAGCGGCGGCTGGGCAATATAGATGTGGCCGTGCTCGATCAGCTCCGGCATCTGGCGGAAGAAGAACGTCAGGAGCAGCGTGCGGATATGCGCGCCGTCGACGTCGGCGTCCGTCATGATGATGATCTTGTGATAGCGCAGCTTCTCGAGATTGAACTCTTCCTTGCCGATGCCCGTGCCGAGCGCGGTGATCAGCGTGCCGATCTCGTTGGAGGAGAGCATCTTGTCGAAGCGCGCCCGCTCGACGTTGAGGATCTTGCCGCGCAGCGGCAGGATCGCCTGATTTTCACGGCTGCGGCCCTGCTTTGCGGAGCCGCCGGCGGAATCGCCCTCCACCAGGAAGAGTTCGGCCTTGGCCGGGTCGCGCTCCTGGCAGTCGGCGAGTTTTCCCGGCAGGGAGGCAATGTCGAGGGCGCCCTTGCGGCGGGTCAGCTCGCGCGCCTTGCGCGCGGCTTCGCGGGCGCTGGCCGCTTCCACGATCTTGGCAACGAGCACGCGCGCCGGCGCCGGATTTTCCTCAAGCCAGGTCGACAGGGTCTGGTTGATGATGTTTTCCACCACCGGCCGCACTTCCGAGGACACGAGCTTGTCCTTGGTTTGCGAGGAGAACTTCGGATCCGGCACCTTCACCGACAGGACGCAGGTCAGGCCTTCGCGGCAATCGTCGCCCGTCAGCGAGACCTTCTCGCGCTTCAGGATCCCCGACTGGTCGGCATACCCGGTCATCTGGCGGGTCAGCGCCCCGCGGAAGCCGGCAAGATGGGTGCCGCCGTCACGCTGCGGGATGTTGTTGGTGAAGCACAGAACCTGCTCGTGATAGCTGTCGTTCCACCACAGCGCCGCCTCCACGGTGATGCCGTCGCGCTCCGCCTTCATCACCACCGGATCCGCGATCAGGGGATGCTTGGCGCGGTCGAGATAGCGCACGAAGGCCTCGAGCCCGCCTTCGTAGTAAAGCTCGACGACGACATCCTCGACGCCGCGCTTGTCGGTCAGGAGAATGCGAACGCCGGAGTTGAGGAACGCCAGCTCGCGCAGACGGTGCTCCAGCGTCGCGAAATCGAATTCCGTCTTGGTGAAGGTCTCGGTCGAGGGCAGGAAGCTCACTTCCGTACCCTTGCGCCCTTCGGACTCGGCAACCACCTTCAGTGGCGACACGGCATCGCCGTGCTCGAAGCGCATGGCGTGCTCCTTGCCGTTGCGCCAGATGCGCAATTCCAGCCAGGACGACAGTGCGTTGACGACGGAGACGCCGACCCCGTGGAGGCCGCCGGAGACCTTGTAGGAATTCTGGTCGAACTTTCCGCCCGCATGCAGCTGGGTCATGATCACTTCGGCCGCCGACACTCCTTCTTCCGGGTGCAGTTCGGTCGGAATGCCGCGGCCGTTGTCGGAGACGGTCACCGAGCCGTCGGCATTGAGCGCCACCGTGACCCGGTCGGCATGACCGGCCAGCGCCTCGTCGATGGCGTTGTCGACGACCTCATAGACCATGTGATGCAGGCCCGACCCGTCGTCCGTGTCGCCGATATACATACCGGGACGCTTGCGCACCGCATCCAGGCCCTTGAGGACCTTGATCGAGCCGGCGCCATAGGCATCCGGATCCTGCGGGAGGGTCGGGTCGTTTTCGCTGGGCGTCGGTGTGTCGTTCATACGAATCAATCGCTCACTGGGTGACGAGTTTAAAGAGGTTATACGGGGTAACGAGCCGCATTCAACCAACCGAAACCGGCCTTGGACGGCGAGATGCGGATCGCGCCCGGACCGCGCATCGGACCGGTCCCGCCGCCAGGCCGGACAGGCCCGGAAAACGCAATGTTACCGGGAGCTTGGCCGACGTCTCGTTGTCGCGGAAACGTCAACGCGTGGCCACCGCGACGGCAGCACCCGCCATCACCGAGCCCGCAAACCTGTTGAGCAGTCGAACGGCCCTTGGACTGGAAATCAGCCGGCGCGCGCGATCTGCGAGCACGCAATAGGCGCCCAGCACCAGGGCGAGCACGGCAAGCGTGACCAGACTGAGCTCGACATAGCCGATCATCGTGACCGTTTCGAGGGCGATGATGTTGGGCAGAAGCGCAAGATAGAAGACCATCACCTTGGGATTTCCCATGGTCACGGCGAGACCGCCCATCACCAGTTGGAAAGGGCGCGCGCTGCGGGGCCGCGGCACACCGCCAAGACCGCTGTCGCCGCTCGCCGTCCACATCTTCCAGGCAAGATAGAGCAGATAGGCCGCCCCCAGATACTTGATCACCAGGAAGGCCACCCCGAACGTCTTCGCAACCACAGCGAGACCGGCCACGGCGAAACCGAGCCAGATCACGTCGCCCAGGGCGACGCCGAGGCAAAACGCCATGGCGCCCTCGCGACCGTGCGCGAGCACGCGCGCAACGATCGCCGCGATGCCGGGACCGGGGATCGCCGCCATCACCATCAGGGACAGCGCAAAGACCGCAAGAGCAGAGAGTTCCATCGAGGGAGGGATCCTTTTGGAGATTACGCCGCACTATAGGGAGAAACGCGTCCGTTTGCGACCTTTAGTATCCGGCTTGCCTCCGGCAGTTCGGCGAACAGGAACGGATCCGTGCCGGTCATCATCACCTGCAGGCCAAGGTCGGCAAGACGCGCAAAAAGCGCGCGGCGGCGGTCGGGATCAAGGTGGGCCGCGACCTCGTCGAGCAGCAGCAGCGGCGTCAGGCCGGCGATGGCCGCGGCCACTTCCGCATGCGCCAGAACCAGGCCGATCAACAGGGCCTTCTGCTCGCCGGTGGAGGCAAGTGCGGCCGGCATGTCCTTGGCGACATGGCGAACCGTCAAATCCGAGCGATGCGGCCCCTGGAGCGTGCGCCCCGCCGCCCGGTCGCGATAGCGGCCGGCGGCAAGCATCTCGCGATAGGCATCTTCCAGATCGCCCGCCGCAACCCCGGCGGCGCTGTCTTCGAAGCCTCCGGTGAGGAGAACGTCGGCCTGCGGAAACGGCTGTCCGGCCTCGGCCTGAGAGGCCATGCGCTTGCGCAGCAGGGTCACGGTCTCCTGCCGGGCATAGCTGACGGCAACGGCGAGCGGCGCAAGCTGCGCCTCTACCGCATCGAGGAAGGCATCGGAACCGCGCTCGTCGAGAAGGCGATTGCGCGCCCGCAGGGTCCGCTCCAGATCCGCGACCCGCCGCCCGTGTCCCGGATCGATGGCCAGCACCAAGCGGTCCAGAAACCGTCGCCGGTCGCCCGCCGGTCCGGTGAACAAGCCGTCCATGGAAGGCAGAAGCCAGAGAACCCGCAGATAGTCGAGGAGCATTTCGGAGCTGCGCGCGTCAGATCCGTTGATCCGGATGCGGCGACCGGGATCGCCGGCGGTGTGCCCGACCCCGATCCGTGTCTCCCCGCCGATGCCCTCGACCCGCGCCGACACCGCCCAGCCGTGCGGCGCGCCGCGGCGCGCCAGATCTTCAAGTGCTGCACGGCGCAGGCCTCGGCCCGCCGTCAGCAGCGAGATCGCTTCAAGGAGGTTGGTCTTTCCCGCGCCGTTTTCCCCCACGAGGGCGACCATCGGCGCATCGAAGGTCACGGACAGGGTTTCGTAGTTCCTGAAATCAGACAAGGTGAGGCTGCGCAGGGCAACCCTGACCGGCTCGCCCATCGCGCGCCTTTCTTTCTCCGATCTCGCGGCCTGCGGATCCCCCCGCCGGTCAGACCCGCATCGGCATCAGGACATAGAGTGCGTCTTCCACGCCCTTGTCCTGGATCAGCGTCGGCGCGCCGGCGTCGGCAAAACGGAACGACGCCGTGTCGCCGCGCAGCTGACCGGCGATCTCCAGCAGATAGCGCGAATTGAAGCCGATCTCGAGCGGATCGGACTCATAGTCGACCGCCAGTTCCTCGGTTGCCGACCCGGAGTCGGGATTGACCACCGTCAGAACCATCCGCCCTTCGGAAATCGCCAGTTTCACGGCCCGCCCGCGCTCCGACGAGATCGTCGAGACACGGTCCACCGCCGACTTGAACTCGTCGCGGTCGACCAGCATTTCCTTGTCGTTGTTCTGCGGAATGACGCGACCGTAATCCGGGAACGTCCCGTCGATCAGCTTCGAGGTCAAAATGACATTGCCGGTGGTGATGCGGATCTTGGTCTCGGAGATCTCGATCCGCGCTTCGGCATCCGGGTTTTCCAGAAGCTTCTGCATCTCGCCGACCGTCTTGCGCGGCACGATGATGCCCGGCATGCCGGTGGCACCGGACGGCGCCGGAATTTCGGCCCGCGCCAGGCGGTGACCGTCGGTCGCGACACCGCGGAAGCGCTCGCCCGCCTCGGTCGCCACGGCGTGCATGTAGATGCCGTTGAGATAGTAGCGCGTCTCCTCGGTGGAGATCGCGAACTGCGTGGCATCGAGCACCGTGCGCATGTCGCGCGCGGTCAGCGTGAAGGAATGGGTGAAATCGCCGGCCGTGATGTCCGGGAAATCCGATTCCGGCAACATCTGCAGCGCGAAGCGCGAGCGCCCGGCGCGGATCTCCAGCGTCGCATTGTCGCCGGAGGTCTCGAGCGCGACCTGGGAGCCCTCGGGCAGCTTGCGCACGATGTCGTAGATCATGTGCGCGGGCACGGTCGTTGCGCCCGGCTGCTCCACATGCGCCGCGATGCGCTCGGAGATTTCGAGATCGAGATCGGTCGCCTTCAACGCCAGCTCACCCGCCTCGCAGCGCAACAGCACATTCGAAAGGATCGGGATGGTGTTCCGGCGTTCGACGACACGGTGGACATGGGTCAGGGACTTCAGGAGATCCGTCCGCTCAAGCGTCACTTTCATTGTGTCGTCCGTTGTCAAATGCGTTGGCACCGGGAGGCCGCGTCCGCAAGGATAAGCCGCGACGGCGAAATGGGCGTCGACACTGGCCCTTGGCGCTGCAAAAAGCAAGAGGCAAGCGCCCGATTGCCGCCCATTATCCGCAGAAAACCGCCGCTTGCGGGAAAGCGGCGGTTTTGGGCAGCAGGCCTGCAATTGCAGGTCAATTCCGGCACACGGGCCGCGCCGCTTCCGCCCCGCACTCACGCGCGCGACGGGCGACGGCGGCGCCTCTCGGCGCCCCGGCCTCAGGCGTCGAGCATGCGCTTCAGCAGATCGATCTCCTGCGCGAGCGTGCTGTCGTTGCGGCTCAGGTCCTCGATCTTGCGAACGGCGTGCAAGACGGTGGTATGATCGCGGTTGCCGAAACGACGCCCGATTTCCGGCAGGGAGCGCGGGGTCATCATCTTGGCGAGATACATAGCGATCTGACGCGGACGCACGATGGTCCGGGTGCGGCGCGCCGACAGAAGGTCGGCCTTCGACACGCTGTAGTGTTTCGACACCACACGCTGGATGTCCTCGATCTTCACCCGCCGCGGCTCGGTGTTGCGCACCAGATCGCGCAGGGTCGCCTCGGCCATTTCCTGGGTGACCGGCTGGTTGGTCAGCTGGTTGTGGGCGATCAGCCGGTTGAGTGCACCTTCAAGGTCGCGGCCGGAGGTGCCGACGTTGCGCGCCACATAGTCGAGGACGCTCTCGGGGATGGCAAAGCTCGGATGAGCGCGGCGCACCGTATCGACGCGGCCTGTGAGGATCGCGCGGCGCAGGCCGTAGTCGGGCTCGGAGATCGCCGCGACAAGACCGCCGGCAAGCCGCGAACGCATCCGGTCATCGAGCGTCTCCAGATCGGAGGGCGGACGGTCCGCCGCGACCACGACCTGGCGGGCGCCATCGATCAAAGCGTTCAGCGTATGGCAGAATTCCTGCTGGACCTGCTTGCCGTGAAGGAACTGCATGTCGTCGATCAGGAGAAGGTCAATCGTGCGCAGCGTGTCCTTGAACGCCAGCGCCGACTGCGCCTTCAAGGCGGCGACGAAGCGATACATGAAATGTTCCGCCGTCAGGTAGAGCACCCGCTTTCCCGACGCCCGCGCAGAACTTGCGATCGCCTGCATCAGGTGCGTCTTGCCAAGTCCCACAGAGGCATGGACATACAGAGGATTGAAGGTGACGGCACTCGCGGTCGCGATCTGGCGCGCCGCAGCGAGAGCCAGGGCATTGGACTCGCCCTCGACGAAGGAGTCGAACGTGTATTTCGGATCGAGCGAGGCACCTTCCAGCCCGTCCGGCATCGGGGCCGCGGTGCGCGGCTGGGCGGCCGGCGCCATGCGCGCCACATCGGATCCGGCCACTGCTTCCAGGCGCGGCTTGTCGGCCGCCTTGAGCGACGGCGAGGGGCGCACGGACCCGGCAAGCGCAGCCTGAGGCGCAGGGCGGGCACGAACGGCGCCACGGACCGTCAGTTCGATGCGCAGGACATCGTCGCATTCGCGCTGCCACAGACCGATCAGGCGCTCCAGATAATGCGACTGGATCCACTGCTTGAGGAAGCGGGTCGGAACGGAGAGGCGCACGATGCCATTGGCGTGATCCTCAAAATCGACCCGGGCAAACCAGCTCGTGAAGACATCTTCACCCAGTTCGGCTCGCAGCCGCTTCTTTACGCGAACCCAGTGGTCTGCACCTGCGAGTTCAGTCGCCGGCATCTCCTGCAAGTTCATCGTGATCGCCTCCTTGTCCAACGGGAGTGTCCGCCGCCGCAGAACCCGCTGTACCTTTGTTTTTTCATCGTTTTTTACCCGACGACCTCTGGCGCTGGCGCGCAAAGCCCGTCCGGAGCGGATGAGCCGCGTCCGTTGGCGTCTTGTGAAGCGTGGCAGGACGTCGGCGTGGTTGGTCGCGGATGCAAGAGGCATCGCCGCCAAACCCCGACCCGTCAGGCCGCGCGTGGGTTGAATGATCCAGTGTTGCCCGGCGGACGGGGATGTCCGACCGGTCGGCTCAGCCGGGGCGGGCTAAGGATCGCGCCTGACCGCTTTCGCCGAATTCGGAGCGGCACAGAAAGTCCATTGCGCGTTCATCGTCAAGCCCCTCATTTTCGTTTTCGCTTCGCGAGACCCAGGCAAGCCAGCCAGTGGTCCCGCATTCTCCCGGATCGCTCCATCGGTCGGGCCGAGCATTTTGTCGCGGGCTTTGTCGCCCGTCTTGTCACGCCCATGACACCCGCAAATCCAACTCCTTAATCAGACAATAAAAACTCGCTCCACCAAATGGAATTTGGCGGTGTTCATGTCATTTTTTAAGGATAAAAAGCCGTTTACTCGAAGATCCCAAGTGGCCGGAGCCAAGACCCCCAGACAAGCTTATGACCAGACTGGAAGGGATTACAAGAACCACTCAATGTATATTTTCGACAAAAAAATACCATTGCTCTTCCAGAGGCCCTTAGTCGATTTCTTGTTTCGATTTACCCGGGCGACCGCCCGATGAAGTGACCATACACAGCCCAATTCGGGGTCGCAACAGAGTCGGAGAGCAATTCGTTAACGCAGTGCGAACCCTGCCCCGTCTTCGGACCGCCCATCCCCGCCACTGCGTTTTGGAAGGCGTTTTGACTCAATGCATTTTGCCGTTCACACCCCCGGCAAATCCCATTTTGCTGTGCACGAAAAAAAATTTGTCACGTTCATTCTTGACACGCCCCAAACCCGCGCGACGACCGGAGCCAGCAGGCTACATGCAGTTAAATATTTGATATTATTGATACTTCCCTGCCACGGAACCCCGCTGCGATACCCCGCGATTCGGCTCATGTATTTAGACGGATTGCAAGGCGGAAAGAGTGCGCCGGCAAAAGAAAAACCCGACCAAAAGGCCGGGTTCAACATCTCAAATCGCAGCAAAATGTCAGGCGCCGAGCGCTTTGATCCGCGAGTTCAGCCTGGAGATCTTCCGGGCTGCCATATTGCTGTGAAAGACGCCCTTGGTTACCGCCCGCATAAGTTCCGGCTGGGCAGCCTTGAGCGCGTCGTTGGCCGCCGACTGGTCACCGGAAGCAATTGCCTCCTCGACCTTGCGAAGGTGCGAGCGCACCCTGGTACGGCGGGCCTTGTTGATGGCCGTGCGGCGCTGGATCTTGCGTGCCGCCTTCTTGGCCGAAGGGGTGTTGGCCATGGTGTGTCCTGATGCGTTACGTGAACATTCTGGCTCGTCACGATCGAGGCGCCAGATGTCACCCCGGTCAAACGAAAGCGGCGGCGGAACACTCCGCCACCGGTCGACTTGGCTTATAGTGGCCCACCCGGCGCGCGTCAACGTGAAAGTCGCCGCGCTCGCCGGTTTCCGCCGGGCGCTTACCGGTTCTTGAACTGCGGCGACCGTTTCTCGACAAAGGCGGCCATGCCTTCGCTCTGATCCTCGGTCGCAAACATCGAATGGAACACCCGACGCTCGAAGCGAACCCCTTCCGCAAGGGTGGTCTCATAGGAGCGGTTGACGCTCTCTTTTGTCATCATCGCGATGGGCAGGGAGAAGTCCGCGATCTTCTCCGCAACACGCATCGCCTCGTCGACGAGTTCGTCGGCGGGAATGACCCGGCTGACAAGGCCAGAGCTTTCCGCCTCCGCCGCGTCCATCATGCGTCCGGTGAGACACATTTCCATCGCCTTGGACTTGCCGACGAACCGCGTCAGGCGCTGCGTGCCTCCGGCACCCGGCATGACGCCAAGGGTGATTTCCGGCTGACCGAACTTGGCCGTGTCGGCGGCCAGAATAAAGTCGCACATCATCGCCAGTTCGCAGCCGCCGCCAAGGGCGTAGCCGGCAACGGCGGCGATGATCGGCTTGCGGAACCGCGAAACCTCGTCCCAGGAGGTGATGAAATCGCCGGTATAGGCCTCGACATAGGAGAGCGAGCTCATTTCCTTGATGTCGGCGCCGGCAGCGAAGGCCTTCTCCGACCCGGTCAGAACCACGCATCCGATCTTATCGTCGCTCTGGAACTGGGCCAGGGCATCGTTCAACTCCGCGATCAGGGCCGAATTCAGCGCGTTCAACGCCTTCGGGCGGTTGAGGGTGACAAGAGCCACGCGGCCCCGTTTCTCAACCTGAATATTCTCGTATCCCATGGAACCTCCGGCAATCCGCGCGGCATCAATCCTCAACGCCGCTCCCAATAAAGAAGGGGTAGCCGATGGGCGCATCCGCCGCAACCGCGCCCGGACGCGCGTGCCGGCCGGCATCCGCAGTGAGCCTAGGTCTGGCAGCGCGGACAGTGGAAGCTCGACCGGCCCGACTGGACGGCGCGAACGATCGTGCCGCCGCAGCCCTTCTTCCGGCACGCCTCGCCCTCCCGGCCGTAGACCTTGAAGCTGTGCTGGAAATATCCAAGCTCGCCATCCGCCTGACGGTGATCGCGCAGGGTCGATCCGCCGGCGGCGATGGCGGCATCGATCACGTCGCGGATCGCCGTGGCGAGCCGGTTCGCTTTCGCGCCCGCCCGTCCGGTCTTGCCGGCCAGGGTGCCGGCTGCGCGCAGCGGCGACAGTCCGGCATCGTGAAGCGCCTCGCAGACATAAATGTTGCCGAGCCCGGCGATGATGCGCTGGTCGAGAAGAGCCGCCTTGAGCGAGGTCGCCTTGCCCGCGAGCACGCTTGCGAGATAGGCGCCGTCGAGCGCGTTGCCCGTCGGCTCGATCCCGAGCTTGCAGAAATAGGGGTGGGCGTTCATCTCCGCGCGGCGCACCAGCGTCATGAAGCCGAAGCGGCGCGGGTCATTGTAGACGACCCGCATCGGCTGACCGCTCGCGCAGCGCAGGCGAAAGACGACATGATCGTGCTTGCGCTCTTCCGAGCGGGGATAGTGGAAGGCGCCGGGCGTGTGGGGTTGCGCGTCGGGACCGGCGGCCGCCGGATCCTCGATCCGGAACGCCCCCGACATCCCCAGATGCATCACCACCGCCTCGCCGTCGTCGAGGTCGGCCAGCAGATATTTCGCCCGCCGTCCGAGGGAGACCACCTGCCGCCCCGTGATCCGCTCCGCGAAGCCGGGGGGAAAGGGAAACCGCAGGTCGGCGCGCGCCAGCGCGACCTCCTCGATCCGCGCGCCCTCCATCACCGGCTGCAAGCCGCGGCGGACCGTTTCGACCTCAGGCAACTCGGGCATGACTTGATCTCCCTTGAGGGACAGGCGTCGCACACGACACGTGTCCCGCGACCGTCTCACGCGCTTGCATACAGAAGTGTCGTTCCGCGTCAACGCAAAGGCCTCCAGGCGGGTACGGGGACCGATCGACGCAGCCGCCATGCGCGGCGCAAGGCGCTCGTGACCTCTTGGGGAAAATGCTGTAAGGCAACCGGCAGAGGCGGCACCGGGCGATTTCCGGCGCAGCCGGACGACAGGCGGGAGACAGGTGATGCCGGGCAGCACGAACGGAAACGACACGCGCGCGCAAGGGCCCGAGATGGCGACGAGCTTCGGTTTCCGCACCGTGGCAAGCGGCGAGAAGCAGCCGCTCGTCAACGATGTCTTCCATCAGGTCGCGGCACGCTACGACGTGATGAACGACCTGATGTCCGGCGGGCTGCACCGCCTCTGGAAAGACGCGATGGTCGCAGCCCTTGCCCCTCCGAAGAGCGACCGGCGGGCCTATTCCGTTCTCGATGTCGCCGGCGGCACCGGCGACATCGCAACGCGGATCGTGCGCCAGGGCGGCAAGGCGACCCGGGCCGTCGTTTGCGACATCAACGGATCGATGCTGAGCGTGGGCCGCGAACGGGCACAAAAGGCCGGGCTCGGCGACGTTCTGCGCTTTGTCGAGGGCAATGCGGAGGACCTCCCCTTTCCCGACCGCAGTTTCGACGCCTATACGATCGCCTTCGGCATTCGCAATGTGCCGGATATCGCCAAGGCGCTGCGCGAAGCACGACGCGTGCTGAAACGCGGCGGCCGTTTCCTGTGCCTGGAGTTCAGCCAGGTCGATGTCCCGGCTCTCGACAAGGTCTATGACGCCTTTTCCTTCAACGCGATCCCGGCCATGGGCCGCATGGTCACCGGCGACGGCGAGCCCTATCGCTATCTGGTGGAATCGATCCGCAAGTTTCCGCATCAGGAGCGTTTCGCGCAGATGATCCGCGATGCCGGCTTCTCGCGCGTGACCTACCGCAATTACTCCGGCGGCATCGCCTGCCTGCATTCCGGCTGGGCGGTCTGAAGCGCAGATGGCCGTGATCGCACTCTTCCGGCTTGCCCGCGCAGGCTACGTGATGGCCCGCGAGGGCGTCTTCGGCATCGTCGACCTTCCCGACCTGCCGTCGGCGCAGCGCTATGCGCTCAAGATGGTGCGGCTGCTGGAGCGCCGCTCCGCCCGCGACAAGGCGGCGAACAAGCGCTTGTCGGATGCGCTCACCCGGCTCGGCCCCTCCTACGTGAAGCTCGGCCAGTTCCTCGCCACACGTCCCGACGTCGTGGGGCGCGACATGGCGAGCGACCTGACTGCGCTTCAGGACCAGATCCCGCCGTTTCCGATGGAAGCGGCGCGCAAGGTGGTGGAAGAGCAACTCGGCAAGCCGGTGGAGGCCTTGTTCGAAACCTTCGGGCTGCCGGTCGCCGCCGCCTCCATCGCCCAGGTTCACCCGGCACAGGTCCGCGACAGCGACGGCCACCTGCGGGCGGTCGCGGTCAAGGTGCTGCGCCCCGGCGTCGCCGAACGCTTCCGGCGCGACCTGCGCAGCTTCTACCTGATCGCCCGGCTGGTGGAGCGGTTCCATCCGCCGTCGCGCCGGCTCAGGCCGCTCGCCATCGTCGACACGCTGGCGCGGTCCGTCGAACTGGAGATGGACTTCCGGCTCGAGGCGGCCGGGCTGTCGGAAATGGGCGAGAACACCGCCGAGGATCCGGGCTTTCGCGTTCCGGCCGTCGACTGGCCGCGCACGGCCAAATGCGTGCTGACGATGGAGTGGATCACCGGCCGCAAGCTCTCCGACGTCAAGGGGCTGGCCGCCGACGGTCACGACCTGCCGGCGGTGGGCGCCAACATCATCCAGTCCTTCCTGCGCCATGCGGTGCGCGACGGCTTCTTCCACGCCGACATGCACCAGGGCAACCTGTTCCTGGAGCCGGACGGCACGCTGGTCGCCGTCGACTTCGGCATCACCGGGCGCCTTGGACGCACCGAGCGGCGGTTCCTGGCGGAAATCCTGTTCGGCTTCATCACCCGCGACTATCGCCGGGTGGCGGAGGTGCATTTCGAGGCGGGCTATGTCCCCTCCGATCAGGATGTCGATGTCTTCGCCCAGGCGATCCGCGCCATCGGCGAGCCGATCCACGGCCATGACGCCTCCGAGATCTCGATGGCGCGACTGCTGACGCAGCTGCTTGAGGTCACCGAACTCTTCAACATGCGCACCCAGCCGCAACTGATCATGCTGCAAAAGACAATGGTCGTTGTGGAAGGGGTGGCCCGTACCCTCAACCCGCATCTCGACATGTGGCGCACCGCAGAACCGGTGATCCGCAGCTGGATCGAGCGCAACCTCGGCCCGGCCGGACGCTTGCAGGACGCAGCAGGGGGCCTGACGGCGCTCGGACGCCTGGCCGCCGATCTGCCGTTGATGGCGGATCGCGCGCAGCGCCTGTCCGGGGAACTGGAACGCATGGCGGAAAAGGGTCTGCGGTTCGACGCCGAGACCGCCGAGGCCATCGGCCGCGCCGAGGCCCGCCACAGCCGCTCCGGTCGCCTCGCCCTTTGGGTGATTGCCGCCCTGCTGGCCGTCGCGGTCTTCGGCTAGACCCGGCTTTGCGGCATCAGTCCTGCGGAGGCGCAAAGGCGGCGAAAACTTCCGCGCCCGTCATGGTCTCGGTCTTGTCCGCCAGCGTGTAGAAGGGCGGCTTGCTGTCGGTGAAGACCTGCAGGGTGAGACACAGGTCGGATTGCTGGTCGAGAAGCCCGGCCGCGATCTGATACTCGTCGCTGTCGACGATGTGATAGAATAGGTTCGATCCGCATGTCGCGCAGAACCCGCGTTCCGCCCAATCGGAGGAGCGGAACCTGGTGATGCTGTCCTCGCCCCGGAAGACCACGTCGCCGCAGGTCACCTCAAAGTAGGGCCCTGAGGACCAGCGCCGGCACATGTCGCAGTGGCAGGCCCCCGCTTTCGGCCCGTCGGCGACACCTGAGATCTCGACCGCGCCGCACATGCATCTTCCGGTCAGCTTCACTTTCTCTGTCATGTCCCTGCCGCCTTTCCGTTTGCTCAAGCCTTGCCATTTCTCCCTGTAGCATGGCCGGACTGCAACCGTTTTGACCTCGATCATCCTCGCAATCGCAACACCGGCAGAGCGAAACCTCGCCCGCAAGCAGACCGGCGCAGGCTGTCGCTAGCCCTTCGGCGGGGTAACCCGGCGCAGCGTCAGATTGATCCGCCCGTCGTCCTTCACGAGCTCGGACGTTCCCTTGATGATCCTGTCAACGCCGTGGTGGGCAAGTCGCGCGGCACCCCCAAGCACAACCGCGTCGCCGGAAGCCAGCCGGATCGACCGGGTCGGATCGCGGCGGGTCAACCCGCCGATCCGGAACACCGCCGTCGCCCCGAGCGATACCGAGAGAACCGGGGCGTCAAAAGTTTCTTCGTCGCGATCCTGATGAAGCCCCATGCGGGCATCGGGACTGTAGAAATTGATCAGGCAGGCCTCGGGCTCGGGCGCGCCGGGGCAGATGTCGCGCCACGCATTGGCGAGGCTCTGGGGCATCGGAGGCCAGGGCTCACCCGTCACCGGGTGGGTCGGCTGGTAGCGGTAGCCGTTGGGGTCGGACACCCAGCCAAGCGACCCGCAATTCGACATGCGGACGGAAAACGGCTTTCCGGTCTTGGGCATGCGGGGAAGAAACAGCGGCGCGGCCTGGACGACAGCGCGGATCTCCTCAAGGAGGCTTTCCTGCGCCGCCCGATCGAAATAGCCGGGCAGAACCCTGAAGCCGGGCAGCATCTCGAACGTGCGGCGGGTCATCTGGCGGTGTGACGCATCTTCATCGCAGTCATTCTAACGCTGTGGGCGCGCGAAAAAACCCCAAGCGATCAAGCGGCAAAAGAAAAAGCCCGGAGCGTTTCCGCCCCGGGCTTTGAATTTTCGACGTGCGTGTCGGCGCATCAGTTCGATGCGACAGCCCGCTCCATCTCGCGAAGGTGGTCGAGCGCGATCTGCGCCCGCTCGCGCGCGGCGTCGTCGCCGGCATCGGCCAGGTCTTCTTCCGTCTCGCGGATCTGCCGGGCGATGTCGTCGGCCTTCAGATCGGCCATCGGCACCGCGACTTCCGCCAGAACAGTCAGCCCCTTGGGGCCCGCTTCGGCGAAACCGCCGCGGACGAAAAAGGCCTCGTCGGCTGCCGAAGGGCGCGACACCGTGAGCACGCCGGGGCGCAGGGTCGACATCATCGGAGCATGTCCGGCCATGACGCCGAACTCACCCTCGACGCCGGGAACAACGACCTGGGTCGCCTCTTCCGACAGAAGAAGCCGCTCCGGGGAGACGAGTTCGAACTGGAATGCTTCGGCCATGTCGTGCCTCGGTCCTTGACTGTCTTACGCGGCTTCCGCAGCGAGCTTCTGGGCCTTCTCGACGGCTTCCTCGATGGAGCCGACCATGTAGAAGGCGGCCTCGGGAAGGTGGTCGTACTCGCCTTCCACCAGCCCCTTGAAGCCCTTGATCGTGTCTTCGAGCGCGACGAGCTTGCCCGGCGAGCCGGTGAAGACCTCGGCCACGAAGAACGGCTGCGACAGGAAGCGCTCGATCTTGCGGGCGCGCGCCACGGTGAGCTTGTCC
>MDTG01407174.1_pt1 | contig 140219 bp, 121 predicted proteins | sample 811421 | NCBI WGS metagenome assembly MDTG01 (sample SAMN05326645, study PRJNA326480) | marine metagenome | isolation source: seawater | place: Pacific Ocean: South East | collected 2011
TACTCATAAATAGGAAAAGTAAATGGCTAAACAAACCATCACAGTGATCAAAGGCGACGGCATTGGTCCTAGCATTATTGATTCAGCACTTGAGATCCTTGAAGCTGCAGGTTGCGATTTTGATTATGAATTCGTTGATGCTGGCCTTGCTGCCCTAGAAAAAACTGGTGAGTTACTGCCGCAAGAAACAATCGACACAATCGCGCGTAACAAGATCACTTTAAAAGGCCCATTAACTACACCAGTTGGTGAAGGATTCACTTCAATCAACGTAACTTTGCGTAAAAAGTTTGGCCTATATGCTAATGTTCGTCCTGTTAAATCATTCGCAGGTACACAAGCTCGTTACGACGATATCGACATCATCACAGTTCGTGAGAACACACAAGGTATGTACTCTGGCCTTGGTCAAGTAGTATCAGAAGATGGTAACGAAGCAGAAGCAATGTCTAAAATCACCCGTGAAGGTGCAGAAAAGATCGTAACTTTTGCATACGAGTTAGCGGTACGTGAAGGCCGTAAAAAAGTAACAGCTGTGCACAAAGCTAACATCCTTAAATCAACATCTGGTTTATTCTTAAAAGTTGCACGTGAAGTAGCTGAGCGTTACCCGCAAATCGAATCAACAGAAATGATTGTTGATGCAACATGTATGAAACTAGTTATGACTCCTGATGAGTTTGATGTAATTGTTACTACAAACTTATTTGGTGATATCTTATCTGACTTATGTGCAGGTCTTGTTGGTGGTCTTGGTATGGCTCCTGGTGCAAACATTGGTGAAGATGCAGCTATCTTCGAAGCCGTACACGGTAGTGCTCCAGACATCGCAGGCAAAAACCTTGCTAACCCAACTTCAGTAATCTTAGCATCTATCCAAATGCTTGAGCACTTAGGTATGGCTGACACTGCTGAGCGCATCCGCAGCGCAGTTGCTGATGTAATCAAAACAGGCGACCGCACAACGCGTGACCTAGGCGGCAGCCACGGCACTACAGACTTCACTCAAGCTGTAATTGAGCGTCTATAAGAGAACAATTGTTTAGGGCTTATGACAACATAACCCTTAAATCCCCTACCAAAAGCCAGTCTCAGACTGGCTTTTTTATTACCTCTAATTAATCAGACACCCACTTTTATTTATCAAGATAAGAAAAGCAAAACAAGACACCCAACTTAATATTACACATTCCTAAAAATTGTGCCTAAACTTAGATTGTTCAACTCATGGAGGAGAAGAGCATGGCAACCCCTCGTAGAAACTTAATTAGCGTTTCAAACACACCTTACTACCACTGTATTTCACGCTGCGTTCGTCGTGCTTATTTATGTGGTCAAGACCCACTAACCGGTCGTTCTTATGAACACCGGCGCGAATGGGTAGAAAAAAAACTACTCAAACTCGGTCGAATATTTTGTATTGATGTTTGTGCCTATGCAGTTATGAGTAATCATACTCATTTGGTTTTACACATTGATATAGCAAAAGCTAAGCGTCTAAATAATAAAGCTATTCTGATTAGGTGGCACAAGTTATTTAAAAGCACTTTTCTTTGTCAACGATTCTTAAATGGCGAATTACTAACACAAGCAGAGCTTTCAGCGGTGAATATCAGAGTAAATATATATCGAGAAAGGCTCAGCAGTATTAGTTGGTTTATGCGTGTGCTTAATGAGAGCATTGCACGAAAGGCCAATCAAGAAGATGAGTGCAAAGGGCGATTTTGGGAAGGTCGCTTTAAATCGCAAGCCTTGCTAGATGAAGCCGCACTTGCAGCTTGCCTTGCTTACGTTGACTTAAACCCAGTAAGAGTAAAAGTGGCTGATTTACCAGAGCGATCTGATTTTACAAGTATAAAAACACGCATTAAATCAGCTCAAAAAGACAAACAACCCAAATCATTGATGCGTTTTGCTAGTAAGCCACATAATCATATGTCTAAAGGCTTACCATTTGAGCTTAAAACATATTTGCAGCTCGTTGATTGGACTGGCCGCTCAATACAAAAGGGTAAACCCGGTGCAATACCTAAAGACGCACTACCTATCTTAGAACGATTAAATATCTGTGCTGACAACTGGCTTACACTCACCACCTCATTTACACAGTCATTCAAAAATGCAGCGGGTAAAGAGAGAGCTATCAATGCATATACAAATCGCATGAAGCGACAGCGAAGAAGCTCGATTACAAATAGTTTAGCTTTATTTGCTTAGTTGCATGTTAGGCATTGAGTTTCTATTTTATAACCTAAACTTCCTTGCAAACTGGAGGCGAACCTTCTTGACAAATAGAGTTACCCTGTACGCACAATTTAAAAAATAAAGCCATCATATTGGATTGCTTTTTTGAAGAATTCCCATCAAATAGTACAAAACTTCTTAGTCTATATAATTTGTTGACCTCGACTTACATCTTACTAAATGACCGCTTGCTGTTAGAAATTAATTTGGGTGTCATGTTTTCAGATAATTTAAAGAAGCTTTTTATTAAAATGGGTGTCTAAATAAATATCTCTTATAAAGTGGCTAAGTTATGCATTTAAGACATGAAAATGCATTATCTATTGGTAGAGTTATTAATTAACTACACGAACGATTCAATGCATAGTTACACCATCAAAATCAGGATAAACAAAATACAGATGCAAAAAAACCAACATAAAAATCAAATATGGAAAAATTAATGCAAAAACACTCTTTTGCGGTTGACATCAGTTTCTAAAACACTTAAAAATACTACTAACATTTTTTAAACAGCAAACATTTAGTCTGCTGTGTGTTTTTAGAAGAAATTAAAAATAATGAATATTCGCCGCCACCTTTTAGTCGTCAACGTTCTCGTACTGGTCTTAGTTACAAGCCCAGCGGGAGGCTATTAAAAGGTGAAAGCACGCTTTTTAAAAAACCCCCGCCTTATGCGGGGGTTTTTTTATGCATTTATGCTGCACAGATAGAGGAATGAGGATGAGTACAACTGAATATAATGGATCCGAACTAGTTGTTCGGGCACTTAAAGAATTGAATGTAAAGTATATTTTCGGCTATCCTGGCGGGTCTGTCCTTGATTTATATGATGCGTTATTTCAACAAGAAGATATTGAGCATATATTAGTACGCCACGAACAAGCTGCTACTCATATGGCTGATGGTTATGCCCGTGCGACTGGTGAAGTTGGTGTTGTACTTGCAACCTCAGGCCCAGGTGCAACAAACTGTGTTACAGGTATTGCTACTGCTTACATGGACTCTATTCCTATGGTGGTACTTTCAGGCCAAGTTCCTACAGGTTTAATCGGTGATGATGCATTCCAAGAGACTGATATCGTTGGTTGCTCTCGCCCTATCGTAAAGCACAGTTATAACTGTCGTAGCGCAAAAGATATTCCAACAATCTTAGCCAAAGCATTTTATTTAGCCAGTACAGGCCGCCCTGGCCCGGTTGTGGTTGAACTACCAAAAGATATGCTTAACCCTGAATTAAAGTTTCCGTTTGAGTTTCCAAAAACGACTGAGCTTAGAACTTATAACCCGAATACCAAGGGTCATTCAAAACAAATTCGTAAAGCTGTTAGCGCTATATTAGAAGCTAAAAAGCTGGTTATTTATTCAGGTGGCGGCATCATACTTTCAAACACCTCTGAGCAACTAACTCACTTGGTTGAATCATTAAACGCACCGATCACTAATACCTTGATGGGTCTGGGTGGCATCAGCGGTACGCACCCTAACTTTATTGGCATGTTAGGTATGCACGGTAGCCTTGAAGCAAATAAAGCCATGGCAAATGCTGATGTTATTTTAGCCTTAGGTGCTCGATTCGATGATCGGGTAACAAATAATGTTAAGAAATTCTGCCCAAATGCCACCATCGTTCATGTTGATGTTGACCCAACCTCAATATCTAAAACAATCAAAGCGCACATCCCAGTTGTTGGCTGCTTACAAACTGTACTTGAACAGTTACAAACGGCGATTGATAAAAGCTCTATTTCAATTGATCGTTCTGCACAAGAAGATTGGTGGCGTCAGATCATTAGCTGGCGTGAACAAAAATGCCTTAGCTACAGCACCGATGGCGATAAAATCAAACCACAAGCGGTTATCGAAGCAATCTACAAGGCAACCAATGGTGATGCTTACATCAGCTCTGATGTAGGTCAGCATCAAATGTTTGCAGCTCAGTATTATCCGTTTAAACACCCACGCCAATGGATTAACTCTGGTGGCTTAGGCACTATGGGCTTTGGTTTACCTGCGGCAATGGGCGTGAAGCTTGCTTTCCCTGAAAAAGAGTCAATCTGTGTGACTGGAGATGGTTCAATTCAAATGAACATCCAAGAACTATCAACCTGCTTACAATACAATTTAGCAGTAAAAGTTGTGTCGTTGAATAACCGCTCTCTGGGCATGGTGCGTCAATGGCAAGATATGATGTATTCAGGTCGTCACTCATCTTCTTACATGGAATCACTTCCTGATTTCGTAAAATTAGTAGAAAGCTATGGTCATATAGGTATTCGCGTTGATCATATTGATGAGCTACAACCTGCTATTGAAAAAGCTATGTCTATAAATGACAGGTTAGTATTTTTAGATATCTGTGTAGATGAGAAAGAACATGTTTACCCTATGCAAATCAAGCTAGGGGCAGTCGATGATATGTGGTTACGTAAAGGAGTAAAAGCATAATGCGCCGTATTTTATCAATCTTATTAGAAAACGAACCTGGCTCGTTATCGCGCATTGTAGGCTTATTTTCACAGCGCGCTTACAACATCGATAGCCTTACTGTTGGTACGACTGACGATCATTCTCTGTCGCGTATTACCATTACCACTATGGGTGATGATCGTATCGTTGAACAAATCACCAAGCAAGTGAACAAGTTAGTAGATGTCCTCAAGATTATTGATCTAACCGAAATGGCGCATATTGAACGTGAGCTGTTGCTAGTTAAAGTATTTGCCCAAGATGAGACAACTCGTGCAGCAGTAACTCGTGTTGCAGATGTATTTCAAGGTGCTATTTTAGATATGGGTCGCCACAGCTACACTCTGCAGCTTGTAGCGAGTACTGAAAAGATCGAATCTTTCCTTGATACCCTGCGTCATGAAACCGATATTATTGAGGTAGTGCGTTCAGGTGCAGTTGGCATTGGTCGTGGTGATAAAGCGTTAAAGGCGTAAGCCTTTTTCGCAGTAGCGATTAAATTACAGACACAAAAAAAGGGCTATAAGCCCTTTTTTCAATAAATAGTAAGTTACCCTATTAAGGATTAACTTGGTCTTTAAGACCTTTACCCGCTTTAAAGCTTGGGATAGTTGCTGCCGCAATTTGAATTTCTGCACCAGTTTGTGGGTTACGGCCAGTACGCGCTGCACGCTCTTTTACTGAGAAAGTACCGAAACCAACTAATGCTACTGAGTTACCTTCTTTAAGAGAGTTAGTAACTGCGCCAGTGAATGCATCTAGTGCACGAGTTGCTGCCGCTTTTGAGATTTCTGCATCAGTAGCAATTTTTTCAACTAATTGAGCTTTATTCATTGTTAGATTCCTATTCGTTATTATTTTGCCTTCGCAAAACCTATCTTTATGCATTTTTGAGAAGTTAGCAACAGCAAATTGCTATTTTTACGTAATTTATTCAAAAATGACTACTATTTAACTATCAATCACAAGGTTAGTGACATCAGTATTAATAAAGACTTAATTTAACTTCCATAACTAAATTTTATGATAGCCAAACCATCATTCAATTTTCTCGATAACTAAGGTAACTTCCCCAACCTCAAAGCCAAACTTATCAATAGCGGTACGGTTTATCAAGCGTGATTGTGTTACCAAGTACATCCAATCATCGAAATTCACCACTAAAGTACTATCTTTATATGGAAGTTCGACAGAATATGTCCAGTGGAACACACTACCATTACTATCACCCTTTGCTTCGCCAACCACATCTGAGGCTGTACCTGTGATACTGCCATCTTCATTGATGGTGATATACCAAATACGCGTTTGCGTTTCGCCATCATCATAAACAAATTGCTCGTCAATCACTCCCTGATTGCCATCCCAAGTTGCTTTCATATCGACAACCAGCTTACGAGTTAATTCACCTTTATGGTCTTGAACAACGCCGTAGGCTTTGAGCTTTCCGCTAAAAAACTGTTTAAAGTCAAACTTAGGCTCTGTGCCTTGATAATAATCAACGTTTGGCGCAGAGCAGCTGGTAATTAACAATACCATAGCAAAAATAAAAAGTGCTTTGAGCTTAATCATGTTTCCCTCCAATAAGCTGTTTTCGAAGTGATGGTTCAGAAGTGTCAGGACTTAACCAAATTGCTAAAAAGTTATTAGCGAATTTATTGTCACCAACCTGACCTAACTTTTTGTCATTAAAGTAGAAAGTACCAATGCCTTGCTCGTTCGTACGAAACGACAGCGAATCATTCTTTTTGATATCAGGCCAAAGGGCTAATAACTGTTCGTCGTATACACCTACCATGTCATTGAGCTTTAAATGTTGCCATTGCTCGTTGGTTGCTTTAACGATGTCTTTTGCATCAAAATCCCGTAAATAGGTAAGTGTTAACTTGCTGGGGTGCTGACCAAATTGATACGAACCCGTTGGCGTTTCTAGTTTGGCGTTATACACATCCCAAAATAGATACTCCATCTTGGCTTGTCCTACTGTTTTAAAGCCGTTTGCGATAGCCCCTGCTGAAAAAAATAACGCAGCAAACAAGGATAATTTAAGTGACTGATACATCAATAAATCCTAAAAGTTGTGTTATTAATCATTACGTAAAGCATAACTGAACTGATCATTTAGACGCTAAAAATCGCTTATTAATAGTGATGATAATCATAAACATGCTCGCCCATCCTAAACCATAAATAAGCCAAAACTGCCAAATAGCAAATTGTGTGTTAAGTACTTCAAAGCGCATCCCAGCGTAGTAACTGGCTGGAGCAAATAACGCGCAAACACCCCAGCCAATATACCAAGGCAACTTTTGTAGAAATTTCATCGAAGTATTAATAGTTAGAAGTAGCGCAGTCCAAAGTACAGCAAGCCATAAGGGAAAGGGACTCTCTTTAAAAGCGAGTAAATTAAAACTACTCGCTAGCCATTCATAGCCTAAAGCAAGCGGTAAGCCGCATAAAATTAGCCAAATATCTTGTCTTCGCTGCGTTGATAAAAAAATCATCACAGCTACAACAGCTAAAGCGGGTATCAGAGAGTTGTGTTCGAGGAGTAAGGCCATAAACCAAACTCCTTGAAACAACGCAAAATTAATAATTGAGCGCGATATCATCGCCAGAATGGCCAAAACGCGGTTTACGGGCAACTAAATGAACGGTACTGATGGCGCGGGTTCTAAATGCTCCTTCACAGTAAGCTAAGTAAAATAGCCATAAGCGATAAAAACGCTGGTCAAATTTCACTTTATCTATTTCAGGCCAACTAGCAACAAAGCGCTCACGCCAATCAGCCAAGGTTCTTGCATAGTGAACACCAATATCTTTGACACTATGCACGACCATGTCTGTTTGCTGCTTTATTTGCTTATTCATTTCATCTAAGCAAGGCAGGCAGCCACCTGGGAAGATATATTGCTGAATAAAGTCTGAGTTCTTTAGGTAATGACTGTAACGCTGATCAGCGATGGTAATTGCTTGGATAAGCATTGCACCACTGTCTTTTAATAAAGACTGACATTTAGCAAAAAAGCCTGGTAAGTACTCATGACCTACTGCTTCAATCATTTCGATTGACACAAGCTTATCGTATCTACCTTCTAACAGACGATAATCCTGCTTCAGTAAAGTGATTTTATCCTCAAGTTTTAGCTCTTTAACTTTTTGTTCTACATAAGCATGTTGCTCATCAGAAATCGTCGTAGTCGTAACATGACAATCAAAATGTGTTGCAGCGTAAATCGCAAAGGCGCCCCACCCTGTGCCAATCTCAATAACAGAATCACCTGGCTGTAAATCAACTTGCTCACAAATTAATGCCAGCTTATGAGATTGGGCTTGTTCAAGGGTGGCTTGTTTTGAAGGATACACTGCACAAGAATACAGCATTTCATCACTTAAAAATGCACTGTATAGGTCGTTACCTAAATCATAATGCGCTGCAATATTCTTTTTCGAACCGCTGGCTGAGTTTTTATTTTTAAGATGATTAAGTCTGTGCGCAATACCACTTAAAAAAGCAAATTTTTTCTCAAAGGCATCTAGTTGATCTTGATTAAGGGCAAATATTTCAATAAGTTTAGTGAGGTTGTCACAATCCCAATAACCAAGAATGTAGGCCTCACCAGCACCAACACTGCCAGATAAAGCAAATGACTTATACATCGCAGCATCATTCACTGTAACCGTTGCGTTCAAATCACTTGTCAAATCACCGAAATGCTCTTTTTGATTACCTTCAATGAGCGTAATACGTCCAGTATCTATACTGTTGAATGCACCTATGACAAGTTTTTTATACAGCTTTGTCATCCAGCCAGTCGTTGCGGCTTGCGTTAAATTTGATACTTTTTCCATCACATCACCTAGTTGAATTCTCTTATTTGCCCGAGTGACCAATAAATGGCACACGTTTGCAAAACAATTTCAAAGCATGAAGGTAAATACCCTTAAAGATACTAAACGTCATAGCCGGAAACTGTTTAAGCACGGCACTAACCCGCTCCTTCGTCAGGAGGTGCTTTTGCAAACGCAGGGTTACATCAAACAAAAGAGTCTCGTCTTTTTTATTTTCAATATGAATCATGGTGTTATCAGAATTCATTCTAATATTCCAATGATAGTTCATATCTAAGTTCATGAAAGGTGATACGGAGAAAACCTTTTTAAAGTTCACTTTTTTTTCAAGAGGTACTACATAATAATGACGTTCATTCCAAGGGGTATTGCTTACTTCAGCAAGCATGTGGGTAAAGTCACCATTACTAGTTTGAAAGAAGAAAAAGTTTACAGGGCTAAAGTACAGCCCTAAACAACGCATTTGTCCGAGCATAAAAACATTGGCAAATTCATTAGAAATGCCTAGCTCTTTAATTTTATTAAGCGCACGCTGCTTGAGTGGTAACTGCATATCAGTTTGATAATTAAAGTAATCACTTTGTTTAAATTTAAGAGCCTTAAAGCCACTAGAACCAAGCCAAGGGTGAATACCATTTAGCTCATTAGGATTTGCTAAATCAACCCACATCATATAAAGCGGGTATTTAAAGTGATGCTCTTTAACCGCAAAACGCCGATGACGAACATCACCTATATAAATAGCACTATTCAAACTCTACTCCGAGTTTTTGCGCCACATTGACAGCACTTCTAACACCGTCTTCGTGGAAGCCGTTATACCAGTATGCTCCGCAAAAATAGCTATTGTTTTTTCCATCAATCAAGGATTTTTGCTGCTGTGCTGCTATCGACTCTTTGTTAAATACTGGATGGTGGTACGTAAACTCTCGTAGAATTTTATCTTTGTTAATGCCATCAAGGTGGTTAAGCGTGACACAAAATTGTGTGTCGCTTTTAATTCCTTGTAGAATATTCATTTGATATGTGACAACAGCGGCTTTGTCTGTGTTGTTGTTTAATAGGTAATTCCAGCTAGCCCACGCAGCTTTTCGTTTTGGTAAAAGTGTTGTATCGGTATGTAGTACCACTGAGTTAGCCGTGTAAGGTATAGCTGAGAGAACACGTTTTTCGTCTGCGCTTGGGTCTAATAATAGGTTTAATGCTTGATCGGAATGGCAAGCAAACACCACCTTGTCGAATGTTTCGCTATGGCCATCATCAAAATGCACATGCACACTGCCATCTTTTCGAGATACCGAGCTGATATTGCTATTTAAACGAATTTTATCAGCAAAGCCTTGGATCATCGGTTTGATGTATTCGCGAGAACCACCCGGAATAACATACCACTGCGGGCGATTAGTAATATCCAGCAAACCGTGGTTATAAAAGAACTTAACAAAAAACTCTACGCCAACTTGCGCCATTTCTTTTATACTTGTTGACCAAATAGCAGCCCCCATCGGCAAGATATAATGGAAACGGAAAAAATCGTTAAAGTGATGCTCGTCTAAAAACTCACCTAAAGTTTGGTTTGCCTTATAATTTTTTTCAGCATGCAATGATTTACACACTTCATTAAAACGAACGATGTCTTTCAATAGTTTCCAAAATTTAGGGCGAAAGATATTACGTTTTTGAGCAAATAAACTAAAGAAGGTGTGGCCATTATATTCAAATCCCGTTTGCTCATTATGCACACTAAAACTCATTTGCGTTTTCTGGCGTTCAACACCTAAACGCTCAAGTAATTTTTCAAAATACGGGTAGGTCCGGTCGTTAAATACAATAAAGCCTGTATCAACAGCGTATTCAACGCCATCAACCTTTACGTCAATGGTTGCAGTATGGCCACCTATGTAATCGTTTTTCTCAAATACGGTTACATCGTAATGTTTGTGCAAGAGGTGCGCACAGCTTAAACCTGCTATGCCTGATCCAATAACAGCCACTTTTTTCAACGTGATAATCCTTTTGCAAGCTTCAGCCACAACGGCGTAGGAAGCATTCTTAAAAATTTTAAAATGAAGGTAAAACGATGCGGAAAATGCACTTCTTTGCGCCTTTTCGCGACACCTTTAAAAATATAGTTTGCCGCTTCTTCTGCGCTGACTGCCATTGGCATAGGAAAGTCATTTTTTTCTGTCAGCGGCGTTTTAACAAATCCGGGGTGAACTAGCGTGACATCCACATCGTTTAAATCAACAGCTAAGCTGTTAGCTAAATAACTGACTCCCGCTTTAGAAGCGCCATAAGCTTGGCTACGTGGTAAAGGCAAGTAAGTTACACTAGAGCTCACTATAACGAGCTGCCCACCGGGTTTTATTTTTGGTAACAATGCCTCAAGACAATAGCCCATACTAAGTAGATTGGTGGTAATCACACGCTCGAACAAACTACTATCAAAATTACGTGCATCATCAATGTATTCACAATTCCCTGCATTTAAAATGACACGATCAAATTGCGTATATGCCACTGTGCTCGAACGTATATCCTGAAGGTCTGTTGCATCAAACTGGCAAGACTCGATATTTTGGTACTGACTTAATTTGGCAAGCTTTTCTGTATTCCTACCGCAAGCAATAACTTGCTCACCCTTGTCTGCATAAAGCTTTGCCAATGACTCACCAATACCAGAAGTTGCGCCTGTAATTAATGTCGTCATTATGCACTCGCCCTTTTATCGATAAATTTTACAGCAGAACCAAGCACTGGAATATGCCTGTAAAGCATAGCCCCTACGTCAAAATAATCGCGATGCTCAATGATTTTGTCGTCATTAAATTTTAAGCGGCTATGTCCCTCAACTGAAATTGCTTGGCCTTTTTTAAGTTTTGGATGACGATACTGCATGGTCCAATAAATAAACGCGTTTTCCTCTTTACTATAGGTATTTTCAATAACAAATTCGCAGGAAATCACATTAGCATAAAGATTTTTAAAATAATCACGCAGCGCCTCAAGACCATTTACCGCATGCAAGGGATCTGCAAACTGAATGTCTGGGTGATAGATATCATCCAATAACTGTAAATTATCTTTATTGAGTGTTTGATAAACATTAATAAATCTATCAAGGGTCGCCTTTTCCATGTCACACCTTAAATGCGTTTAACGCTCGCTCTCGCGCTGCTTTATGATCAACAATTGCTGGCCAATAACTGCTCGACTTACCCTGTTTCGCTAAATAGTCATGCGGAAAATGGATTTGCTTGGCAGGAATTTTTTCCAGCTCTGGTAAATATTTACGGATAAATTCACCATCTGGATCAAATCGCTCACTTTGAGTGATTGGATTAAAAATTCGAAAATACGGCTGAGCATCACAGCCTGTGCTTGCAGCCCATTGCCAGCCGCCGTTGTTAGATGCTAGATCACCATCAATAAGGTGTTGCATAAAAAAGCGCTCACCTCTACGCCAATCAATTAGTAAGTGTTTAGTTAAAAAGCTCGCTACCACCATACGTAAACGATTATGCATCCAGCCAGTTTGAAGTAACTGCCTCATAGCGGCATCAACCAATGGGTAGCCTGTTTTACCTTCGCACCATGCTTGAAAGTCACCTTCATCATCACGCCATGCCACAGCGTTGTATTTCTCGTTAAAGTTGTCGTATTTACTTAGGTTTGGATAAATCGCCATAAGGTGACGGTAAAATTCACGCCAAATCAGTTCGTTTACCCAGCAAAACAAGTTACTTTTGCTGCTGCGTAATACATCAGGATGACGCTGTTGAATAAGTGCTAATAATTGCTGAACGCTGACAATGCCAAGAGCTAAGTAAGGACTTAAACCCGAGGTGCCTTTAATGCTTGGGATATCGCGTTGCTCTTGATAGCTTGCTAGCTTTTCTTCAATAAAGCGCGCGCAAACGTGGCTGAGCGTTTCATCATCAACAGGCCATTTATCTGAGCTACCGTCTGTGGCTAACAACTCACTTGACTGCCACTCAATAGGCTCGAACATCTTAGGCGGCTCAGCAAAATAAAAATGGGTGTCTTGATAAACTTTAAGCCATGCATTTTTAAATGGCGTAAAAACTTTAAACATCTCACCGCTTTGATTTTTGATACTCCCAGGCGGCGCAATTACATCACCATCGTAAGCATAAAAGGTAATGCCTTTACTGTCAGCATGCTGTAAAAAAGCTTTATCACGGTTAACTTCGTTAAGCTCATATTCGTTATTGGCATATACATTTTTTACTTGGTGTTGATCGCAAAATAACGCTAATTTTTCTACGCATCCAACGTAATCTTTCGCATCAATAACATGTAATTTAATACCTTTGCTGGCTAAAAGTTCACCTAGAAAACGAAGCCTGCGTTTTAGTAAATCGAGCTGAATTGCTGCTACATCATGCGCTTGCCATTGCTTTTCAGTAATAAAAAAAACCGCATGCTGGCAACCATTTTCGATAGCCTGATACAAAGCATCGTTATTAAAAAGGCGCAGATCGCGCCTAAACCAAAATAATGTATTCATTAAATTCCGTAGCGTAATTTTAGTTCGTTCGGATATGGATCGAGGTAGACTTGTTTGGCTAGGTACTCATTTGGATGCACTTTTAAGTGATGCTTTATCAGTGTAAGTGGTACGTAAAGTGGCACTAACCCTTGGCGGTATTCATCAATTGCATCGCGCAGTTCTTGTTTTTCAATCTTAGAAAGCGATTTTTTAAAATAACCTTGCAAGTGCATTAATGTATTGGCGTTATTTTTACGTGATGCTGGCTTTTTAAGGGCTGTCATTAATCCCAATATGTACTCATCAGCTAAGGTTTGGATGTCTTCGCCATCAAAAGTGCCAAGCAGATTTCCCAAGTTCCGGTAAGCTTCATAGTTATGTGCCATTAATAAGTACTTATACTGGGCATGAAATTGGGTCAACCTATGAACTGTAAGAGGCTGCTCGCTCAACGTTTGCCAGTGCTTGTAGGTATAAACACGCATTACAAAATTTTCACGTAAATGCATATCGTTTAAACGGCCGTTTTCTTCACAAGGCAATAACGGGTTATGTGCCATTATTTGCTCTGCAAAAAAACCAACCCCTTCTGAAGTATTACCCGTACCAGCTTCGTTATAAATTTTAATGCGTTCCATTCCGCAACTAGGGCTTTTCGCACAAAACACAAAACCACTTAATTCTGCGGTTTGCTCTGTCGCAACTCGTTTACCGTACTCAGTTAATTTAGGGCCAACATCGCCAGTGCCATCAGGGCGGCACACTTTGATGGTATCGCCAACACGCACTTGACGAATTGTTGGCCTAGGTATAGGTAACCCTACCGCCACTTCCGGGCAAAACTTTTTATATTCAACATGGTTAGCCAACTCATCCATGCAAAAATTAGATTTCTTGTGTCCACTGTCAAAACGCACTTTGTCGCCTGCTAAGCAAGCGCTTAAACCAATTTTAATTGTTGATTGCTGCATATAAACCCTACTAATAGATAAGATTACCAATTGGGTTGAGTAATTTACTAATACCTTTATTGAAGTGAAGCGCACTGCTAACGACTGTAAAGCACAAGCACCCTTCAATCGTTTTTGGCGTGTGATTGTGGCGACCATCTAACATCATAAAATCACCTGGTACGTAATGTCCGTCTTCATCACTGAACTCACCATCTAATAATAAAGTTAGCTCAAAACCCGTATGTGTGTGCTCAGGAATTTCACCACCGGCATCAATGTGCAACAGGCTTGCCCTTAATGGACCATCATCTAAATCAATGCGTGAACGGGCAAGTTTACCTATTTGCATAAAATTACTGTGGCCAATGCGCGTAAGCGCTCTGGGTAATGTGTAGCTTTTATCTTTAACATCAACAGAAACCTGTGCTTGCTCATACACTTCATCAATTGATTCATCTGCAGTAATTGCATCAAAAAGGCTTATGTCTAACATGTCATCCGAATCGGTAGCGACCTCGGTAAATACACTGTCAGCATTTTTTGCCTCAAGAGCGGCTATCTCTTTTTGACACACTGGGCACATTTCAACATGAATAGCGACTGCAACACTCAAGGTGGCAGGTAGATTACCCTCACTAAACTTGGCAAGTAATTCGTTGCTTGGATGGTGCTTAATCATGGTGTTCTCCCATTTCATTGCGTAACTTCTGCAAGGCTAAGCGAAGACGAGACTTCACTGTGCCTACGGGAATGTTTAAGTGCTCAGCAAGTTGCTCTTGCGACATATCTTGAAAGTAGACTCCGCGCACGACTTCACGTTGTGCAATCGGTAATTTATCAAGATATTGTTTGATTTGTTTATCTTCTAAATGGTCACTGAACTCGTGTTGCCCCGGCTGGGCTTCATCAATTAACGGCCAAATATCTTCACTGATACACTCTTCTTTACTGCTTTTCATTTTTCTGAGCATATCGAAAGACGCATTTCGCATAACTGTATAAACCCACGTTGTCGCCGCACCTTTTTCTTTGTGATAAAGATGCGCTTTACGCCATACAGAAGTTAACGTTTCTTGAACTAACTCCATCGCTTGAGCTTCAGAACCAAATTGCTTTATTCCAAAACGTTTAATTTTTGGCGAGAAATATTGGAAAAGTATTGCAAACGCACGCTTATCGCGGTGCTCGGCAACAGCAAATAAAGCATCAGCAAGCTCTTTGCTTGGTGTATCTGGCATGGCAGAGTATTGACCTATGTTAGGTTTACAACCTGTGTTAAGTTGTTGACTTACCATCTTTGTGTCATCCAATTATTGTCGTTTAAAGTAATACGGCAAAAAGTTGAGGTTAGATCACATTAATTAGTAAATTCGTTGTTAATTAGAGTATGGAGGAAACTTAGCAAGTTTTCAAAGTTAGATTTAAAAGCAAGTTGTTGTTTTTTAACTAATGAAATAGGCAAAATCTCAAGCCAACGGGCAACAACCCAGGCAAGGTTATCAAATTGTGGGGTTTTATAAAGGCCTGCTAAATCTGGCTGATTTGCAAACACAGCGCGAAGCGTGTGGCTTAGTAAGGTATTTTCATCGTTGATTGGTGTGTTTATGTACCACGAAGGTGACGAAATTCTTTCGATATCAGCATGACGTAACTGCTGCTTATCCTGATTAGCATTATGAATAGATACCGCATGCTCAGCATAAACATCAATTAATAATTGGCCGTTATCATCTTGATTGAAATCGGTTATTTGCATTAAACAACCTATTTCGGGCAAGTTAAGATCTGTGTCATGTTGGTAAGTGCAAAGCACAAAACCTGTATTATCTTGTACAGCTTCTTTGACCATCGTTAAGTAACGCTGCTCAAATATTCTTAGCTTGGTGAACCCTTCAGGTAAAATAAAAACCGGTAAAGGAAAAATCGCACGCTTCATAAAGTCTACTATTCTAAAACCACATGCCTTTAATTACGTGCGCTTTTAATCCGCCGATCAATATTTCATGAAATCTTAATATCTACTTTATACTTTAGAAGTTAAACCATTGTGCAACGTTACGAAATAATTCGATAGATGCATATGCACTGAGTAAACTCAAAACCGGTGCAACCATAAGTAAAAATAAGCTGATTTCACTACTCATTATCTTGCTTCCTTACTGTTTGTTTGTTGCTTTTGGAGCTTGTGCAACTTTTAACTCTTCTTCTTTCGAAGTAATTGCATCTTCACTCATGTAAGTATCTAGTAACTTTTGAGCATCAAACTCAATGCTGTTCATTACGCTTTGTTTCAGTTCGTTACTTGCTTGCTGAACATAGCTTTTAACAGATTGTGTAATTGTGTTGCTGATATCTAATTCAAAGTCAGTAGCGCTTGCTTGAGTTGACCCTAATACAAGTAACGCAGCAGTAGTTAATTTAAGTGAGTTATTCATAGTGGTATTCCTTGTCTCTTTAAGTAATTAGTCGTAATTACTTAATCAAAGGTTGTGCCACTCTGAAAATATTTTTTAACCCATTGATTTTCAATGACTAAAATATTAATTTATTTTTTATTCCTATTCAGTGGTGGTTAATAAAACCAACTGATTTAGATATTTTGACCAATATTTAGTTAAAAAATAAGCGTTGCCAATTTCGGCGCACACTTGTACACTGAAACTGTTTTAAACACGCGTATTAGTAAATAAATATGACAAAACTACTCCCTTATTCACGCCAAGAAGAACAACTTAACGTGCTCACTCACGGCATAGGAGTACTCTTTGCGATATATGTGCTGTGGGATTTAATTTCACAATCTAATGTCGCATCGGCGACAGTGAGTGCCATCGTTTATGGATCAAGTCTACTGGTATTATTCTTAGCCTCTACTTTATATCATGCCAGTACTAAAGAACGAATTCGTGCTATTTATAAAAAATGTGACCACTGTGCTATTTACCTACTTATTGCAGGTACTTATACACCCTATTTAGTTATTACTTTATCAGGGGCATGGTCAATTACCGCTTTAGTGTTTATTTGGTCTCTAGCTTTAGGCGGTGTTATTTATAAATTGCTAGTAAAAAACGGTAATAAAAAGGTCTCTCTCGCCACTTATTTATTAATGGGCTGGTTTGCATTGGCGCTTGTATATCCTCTTTATTTAAACCTTGATTTAAGTGCATTATGGTGGTTATTAGCAGGTGGTATTGCTTACAGCTTAGGAACTTTGTTCTACAGTGCTAAAACCCGCCATTTCAGCCATGCAATTTGGCATGTATTCGTGCTAGTTGGCTGTGTCTGCCACTACGTATCAATTAGTTTATATGTTTATTAATCCCACTGATGTAGGCGCATATTAATTTTAGTCTTATTAAATGTTACGCCTTCACTGAGTAGTTTTTGTCGTTGCTCAAGATGTTTACAGCTGCCCTCAGGAAAGGAAATTTTACCTTGGCTATTTACCACCCGATGCCACGGGATACTTGAGCCTTCAGGCATGAGCTTTAATAGCCGCCCTACCAATCTCGAATTGTTAGGGTATCCAGCAAGCTTTGCTACTTGCCCATAACTTGCTACTTTTCCCTCTGGAATTGCACAAATAATGGTATAAATTAAATCCTCTTTACTAACGTGTGTTGGTTGCTGCACGACTACACTCCAAATATTGTTTACTGATCTCGCTAAAATCTTGCCAAATAGCCCTAGCAACAGGACCATGATGGACAGAGTGCTGTCTAAATACGCGAATTTCTGCGCCAAACTGGTGTTCACGGTCAGTAATTTTAATTTGCTGTAATAAACCAGCTTCTATTTCAGCTTTGCAGTGTTGTAAACTAATCATTGCCCAACCTGCACCAGACAATAAAAACGACTTAACACTGGTTATATCATCAATTTTCATCAATGCAGCTCCCAAGGTATAAGAAAGCCTATCACTGTCAAAGCTCAAATCGCTTTCAAACATAGCTAAGCAAGGGTAATTTTGAATATCAGCAAAGCTGATTTCATTTGGCACCACATTAGGAGCACTGACAATACCAATATCAAATTTACCAATTGGTAGACTCTCAAAATCCCCTGTTGCATGAAACAAATCAAACCAAGGACCAATTCCTAAATCAGCCTGATGGCTGTTAACCTGCTCAAGTGATACAAAGCGTTTACCCGAAGAAATACTAAACTCTGTACTGGCAAAGCGCTTAAAGGTTTGGCTAATCACTTGGTTATAGCTATGTTGATGACAAAGCTGTTCATAACAAATTTTGTAATTAGCCTCATTGCCTAGTGCAAGTTCTTTAGCTAATGATCTTAACTCACTGTTTGCATTCATCAATTGGCGCGCTTCTCGGTAAAAAATACGGCCTTTTTCAGTTAAATGTAAACGATATTGACTTCGATCTAGTAGCTCAAAACCTAGTTCCGACTCTAGCTTCTTAATAGCCAAAGTTAGAGCAGGTTGGGTCTTATGCAATTTTACTGCGGCTTGACTCAAACTAGAGCTTTGCACAATAGCATCTAGAACGATTAATTGATTTAAATTCATTAATGGCAAACTATATAAATAAAATTAATACTGTTTCTAAAATTTAATAATTTTTATTTTATATCTTTGCAGCGTATCCTGCAGCAAATTTATGCTTTCTTATCTATGGAGAAGACAATGAGATTGGCACCCGCCGTGTTAATTAGCAGCATGTTTCTGTTACTTTCGGCATGTTCAGAGCAAGCAAAACAAGTTGAAGCAGAGCCGGTAGTACGCCCTGTTAAACTTTTTAATATTGGTAATAATTCAGAGCAAAGCATTCGCAGCTTTCCTGCTGAAGTTGTTGCTAACCAAGGTTCTTACCTAGCCTTTAGAGTTAATGGTGAGTTACTTGAGTTTCCAGCTCTAGCGGGCCAACATGTTGAAAAAGGTGAGCTTTTAGCAAAACTCGATCCCGAAGATTTTCAACTGCAATATGATGAACGCAAAGCTCGCTTTGAACTTGCTGAATCTCAACTTGACCGAGTCCAAAAGCTATTTAACCGTTCAATTGCCAGCCAATCTGAGTTAGATCAAGCGCTGGCCAATAAACAAGTTGCAGAGTCAGCGCTAAAAATAGCCAAAACCAATCTAGATAATAGTGAATTACGCGCACCGTTTGCGGGTACTGTGGCAAAGGTGTTTGTTAAAAACTTTGAAAACATTCAAGCGAAACAAAACATCTTACGCCTTGAAACGCGCGACCTAATGGACGTAGTAATTCAAGTTCCCGAAAAACTTATTGCACGAATCGATAAAGACGTTGACTATCAACCTGAAGTTGTCTTCGATGGTTACCCAAACAAGTCATATCAATTAACCATAAAAGAGTTTGATACCCAAGCCGACCCTATCACTTTAACCTACAAAGTTGTGTTTTCTTTACCTGTACCAGAAGACTTTAATCTACTTGCAGGTATGACTGGCCGCGTTGATATAGATTTAAGCAAAATCACTAGCTCACAATCATCTTACACACTATTGCCTGTTGAAGCGGTTTTTTCAGAGCCTACCGAGTCTGAAAATAACAATAGCTATGTGTGGCTGTATGACCAAAATACTGGCTTAGTACATAAACAAGCTGTTGAAGTTGGCCAGTTACATCGTGATGGTATTGAAGTGCTATCAGGTATTGAGCAAGACCAAATTGTTGTTGCAGCAGGCGTACACTCTTTAGAAGAAGGTATGAAAGTGCGCCCATGGCAAAAAGAGCGAGGCTTATAATGAGCTTCGCTGCACTTGCTATTGAAAGAAAAGTCATTAGCTGGATGTTTGCGCTGTTTTTACTGATTGGTGGAACAGTCGCTTACTTTGGCTTAGGACAACTTGAAGATCCTGAATTCACCCTAAAAAAAGCCATGGTGATCACGCTTTACCCGGGCGCGTCACCACAACAGGTTGAAGAAGAAGTTACCTTTCCTATCGAAAATGCAATTCAACAGCTGCCGTATGTTGATTACGTAACGAGTATTTCATCAACAGGTAAATCGCAAATTACCGTGGAGATGAAAAGCAATTACCGTAAACAAGACTTACGCCAAATATGGGATGAACTGCGTCGTAAAATCAACGATCAAGCAGCGTCAATGCCATCAGGGGTTTATCCTAGTAAGATTATGGATGACTTTGGTGATGTATACGGTGTGATGTATGCGGTAACCGGTGATGGTTACTCTTATGATGAACTCAAAGATTACGTTGATTATCTAAAACGCGAACTTGTTTTGGTGGATGGTGTAAGTAAAGTAACCGTAGGTGGTGAACAACAAGCCCAAGTGATGGTTGAAATTTCAACTCGTAAACTAGCCCAGTTAGGTATCTCACCCAATCGTATTTACCAGCTTTTACAAACACAAAACAGTGTGTCGAACGCAGGTAAAGTGCGCGTTGGCGATGAATCAATTCGCCTACATCCAACAGGTGAATTCAAAGATGTAAAAGAGCTCGAAAATCTACTTATCTCTAAGCCAGGCGAGAATGAACTTATTTACTTAGGTGACGTTGCTACCGTTTTTCGTGAGTATGCAGAAGTCCCTAATAATATTATTCGCTATAACCAGCAGCAAGCATTACTGGTAGGCGTGTCGTTTAGCTCTGGTGTCAATGTAGTTGATGTTGGTGCAAATATTGAGGCTCATTTAGCGTCGCTTGAATATCAACGACCACATGGCATGGAAATTAACAGCGTTTATAACCAACCTGCCGAAGTTGAAAAGTCAGTAAGTGGCTTTATTATCAGCCTACTAGAAGCTGTTGCCATTGTTATTATCGTACTCTTAGTCTTTATGGGCTTTAAAAGCGGCGTATTGATTGGTGTAATACTCCTGCTAACGGTATTAGGTACCTTCATATTTATGAAGTTGTTTGCTATTGATTTACAACGTATTTCGCTTGGTGCCTTGATCATAGCCTTAGGTATGCTGGTTGATAATGCTATTGTAGTAACCGAAGGCATATTGATAAATCTAAAGCGCGGACAAACTAAACTGCAAGCTGCAACTAATATTGTAGATCAAACCAAGTGGCCGTTATTAGGTGCTACGGTTATCGCTATTACAGCATTTGCGCCAATTGGCTTGAGTTCAGATGCCAGTGGAGAGTTTGCAGGAAGCTTATTCTGGGTATTATTTATATCGTTATTACTGAGCTGGATCACAGCCATTACCTTAACGCCTTTCTTCGCTGATTTGATGTTTAAACAAGCAACTGAAAAACAGCCGCATCATGATGAAGACCCTTACCAAGGTGTTATTTTTAATGTCTATAAAGGCGTGTTACATACAGCAATGCGGTACCGTAAAACCACGCTACTTCTAATGGTTATTATGTTGGTAAGCTCAGTTTATGGTTTTAAATTTATTAAACAGTCGTTCTTCCCTGCATCAAATACACCTATGTTTTATGTTGATTATTGGCATACGCAAGGCGCTGATATTCATACCACAATGGATGGTGTTGCAAAGCTTGAAAAATTCTTACAAGCCGACCCACTGGTTGAAGAAATAACCACAACGGTCGGTCAAGGCGCACCACGTTTTATGCTGACTTACGCACCTGAAAAATCATACCCAGCTTATGGGCAATTGATTATTCGTGTAAAAGACCGCGAAGCTGTTACTACCATGATCAAAAAAGTACGTGATTATCAGCATGAGCATGTACTTGATGCTCAGCTTAAAGTTAAACGTATGGAAATTGGCCCATCCACTGATGCAAAAATTGAAGCACGTTTTTCTGGTGCTGATCCTGTGGTACTTCGCCAGTTAGCAAAAGAGGCGAAAGACATTCTGCATCAAGATGCAGGGGCATTTAATATTCGTGACGATTGGCGTGCTCGCTCTAAGTTAATTCGTCCGCAATTTAACGAGCAAAAAGCCCGTCGTTTAGGGATTGCTAAATCTGACCTTGATCAGCTGCTGTTAACTAGCTTATCGGGTAAACAAGTGGGCGTTTATAAAGATGGCACACAAATGCTACCTATTATTGCTCGTTCGCCTGCTGAAGAACGCTTAAACGTTGAAAGCTTACGTGACTTACAAATTTACAGCCCTGTGTTAGGTGTTTTTGTACCGGTGACCCAAGTGGTGGATGATTTTGTTGTTGAGTGGGAAGACAGCTTGATCATGCGACGTGACCGTAAGCGTACCATCACTGTGATGGCCGACCACGATGTTATTGGCGATGAAACTCCAGCGAAGCTTTTTGCACGTGTTCGCAAAGACATAGAAGCTATTGAGCTGCCTCGTGGCTATGAATTGCAGTGGGGCGGCGAATATGAGTCATCAAGCAAAGCGCAAAAAGCTATTTTCGGCTCATTGCCGCTAGGTTACTTAGCTATGTTCGCTATAACTGTACTGCTATTTAACTCGGTTAAAAAGCCTCTTGTGATTTGGGCGACAGTGCCGCTGGCTATTGTTGGTGTATCCGCAGGTTTATTACTAATGAATGCTGCATTTAGCTTTATGGCACTACTTGGCTTACTGAGCTTAAGCGGCATGCTCATCAAAAACGGCATTGTCTTAGTTGACCAAATTAACCTTGAACTCGATAGCGGCAAAGACCCTTACAAAGCGGTGTTCGACTCTGGGGTGAGCCGTGTTCGTCCTGTAGCGATGGCTGCAATTACCACCATTTTAGGCATGATCCCACTGCTATTTGACGTGTTCTTCCAGTCAATGGCGGTAACCATTATGTTTGGTCTTGGTTTTGCCACAGTACTGACACTGATTGTTGTGCCTGTGCTCTATACCATGCTGTTTAAGATCAAAGTACCTAAACAGCGTCACGCTAATTAATACAGATTGACTCTCAACCAAAAGCCCTATCAGCAAACTGTTAGGGCTTTTTCTTTATTACCTTTATTTTAATAAACAAAAAGGGAGTAAAATCCGCCACAGCCAGCAAATAAAAATAAGCAACACCAAAAATAAAAGCGCACTGGTTCTTTGTACTTATAAATGGTGCTAATGCTCCCTGTATAACTTCGGCTACCTACACGAATTTTATCCGCTAATAACCCGAACATCCCATAACCAACAAACAATAGGGATTCAATGAAGATAAATGCATTCTGAAAGCTAGCCATTGATAACCCTGTTTATTAGTCGTGCAAAATTAGTCAGCTATCAATTTTTAACTTATTTATTATTCTCGGTAAAGTCGGATGCCGAGAGCTCGCCTTTGTCTAGCATAAGTTTTTTGTTATTTAAGGTGGGTGTCTAGTTACTTTTAAAGTGGGTGTCCATTTTTGATGTTCTGGTTGTGGTTTTAAATAAAGTGAGTGTCTGTTTAATGATTATCTTTAAAGTGGGTGTCCATTTATTGTGGTCTAGTTATGGTTGTGAATAAAGTGGGTGTCTATTTAACTTAATGGCACTGATTGTACTGCAAATGTCAGCAAGTGCTCATCAGTTCTACTGATGTTAACTGTGCTTGATAGCTTTTTAAAAGGTAACAAATGGGAAATGGAAAGACGCGCTTCTACTTATTTTTTATTCTCACACTCATCAAATAAATAGTAATTACGAAGATAAAAAAAGAGAAAACTCCAAGGTAAAACATTTCTTCACTCTCCATGAAAGCATTCATCGAAAAGACGCCAAAAATGACGGTAGAAATATAAAATAGCCAAATCGCAAGCCCACTTCTTTTCCTCGCAAATAACTTAAAATATATAAATCCCAAAAATGAGATTACAAGAAAAGTAAATAACATTTATTTTTTCACCTGATTCAAACCATCAACAACCTTTTAAAAAATACTATGCAGATAAAACCAGTACAGCCTACCCAAATATCAACACTAACTACCTAGAATTAGCGCCAGCTTTATTAAATAAGTCAACCTATAAGTGAGAGTACCTTAGCAAGTATGCTCTAAGCTGCCAAAAGGTTTGTTTAAAGTGGGTGTCTGTTTAATGATTAGCATTAATGTGGATGTCCATTTATCGTGGACTTTAATGTGGATGTCCATTTATCGTGGACTTTAATGTGGATGTCCTTTTATGGTGGACTTTTTGTTATTTAAAGTGGGTGTCTATTTAATGATTAACTTATCAGCTTGTTTGCTAACCTATTGCTGCTGATTTAATACTTGAAGGGCTAAGATGCGTAGAAAAGTACTTTACTTATTGATTGCAATATTCAGTGGTACCTTAAGCGCCAATGAAAATACATACTATCAGCATGAGTCTAATGTAGCTTTTCACGTTGCCGTTGAAAGTTTATCTGATGCTGTTTTAGCAATTGAAGGACAAAATGGATTGATATTTAACTCAAGATGGATTTTTGGGGAAATAGGCACACCAACCGCAGATATTTGTGAAGGGCAACAATCACCCGATTTTGAACTCGGGTGTGATTCTGTTTCAAGCCCGACTGTTGAATCTCATTACGACTTTCCACAAAACAGTCAGATTGCTCTGTATTTTAGACCTAACTTAATTGTGAATGGATTCAAATTGGTTGAAGCAAGCGTTAAAAACAATAAAGTAGCACTATTACTATTTGAAGATGACAATACAAAAGAGCTGTTCTTTGTAAGAAAACATCAACTTATCAATATTATCGCGAAAAAACTCACTAAAAAATATTTCAACAGAAAAGAGACCGTCTTGAAGCTGATGCCATTGACCCTAATAAAGGCTCAGGTTGCACTATACATCATTAAAGAACCCTGAAGATTACGAGTATATACTAGTCAGGGTTCTATACTCTGAAGCTTACTTTTTCAGACTTAATGTGCCTGTGCGTTTTGTACTGCTACGCTTAGTTTGATTTGGTTTTGATGAGTGAGAATTGCCAGCCTTTGATCTTGATTGACCTTGTTTGGCATCACCTCGTGCCTTTTTCACGTATTTAGAGAAGTCGCGCTTTTTTTCTTCTTCATTGCGTGGTTTTTGCTTGGCACGAGCTTGAGTAGGTTGTTTATTTTCATCAACTGAACGCTCTTCCGTTTTACCTGAGTCAGCAATTGAGTTATTGATATCAGCCATTTCTTGTTCGGTTAAGTGACGCCACTGCCCGACTTTTAAACCTTTTAGGGTTACGTTCATAATTCGTGTGCGCTTTAGAGTCACCACTTCATAGCCTAAATATTCGCACATACGGCGTATTTGGCGGTTTAAGCCTTGTGTTAGCACTATAGTAAATTGCTGTGGGCCCGTTTGTTTAACTTTACACTTTTTAGTGACAGTATCGAGGATAGGAATCCCGTTTGCCATCTTATTCACGAACTGGTGGTTAAGCGGTTTATCAACCGTCACTACATATTCTTTTTCATGATTATTACCAGCGCGAAGAATTTTATTAACGATGTCGCCTTCGTTGGTTAAGAAGATTAACCCTTCTGAAGGTCTATCTAAGCGTCCAATAGGGAAAATACGTTCTGGGTAATTAACCGCTTTAACAATATTGCTTTGGATTTTTCGCTCAGTTGTACAAGTAATACCAACAGGTTTGTTATAGGCGATATAAACCAGTTTAGGCTTTGCTTTTAATGGTTTACCATCAATGAGTACATCATCGGCGTCACTGACTTTTACGCCCATTTCAGGCAAGTTGCCATTAACAGTAACACGACCTTCTTCAATATATTTATCTGCCTCACGGCGTGAACAAAAACCTGTTTCACTGATAAATTTATTTAATCGCTTTAACTCTGTCATGGCACACTTCTGTCTGGATTTTAAAGCCGCTAGTTTATACCAGAAGACTTTACCAAGCTAGGTAGAATCTAGGCTCTTTCACTACACTTTTAGTGTAGTGCTGCGTTTTTAGGCTTTTCGCTCAATAAACTATGTAGAGTATCAAAATCGAACGCGTACTCGGTACTTTTGCTGTTTTGCAATAAGAAAGTTTCAAAAGGGATAACCGACCAGTCTTTGATGTTTCTTAGCCAGTTGTAACTTTGAATATTGTGCTTTGTGATCACCCCTAGCTGAAATTTAATCGCATCATGATTTTGCCAATAAGGGTTACCATTATGATGATCGACCAAGCTAATTAATGCCCATGCACCCATCATAAAATGCCCGCCAACACTGGCTGTGAGTTTTTGCTGTTCAATTAAGTTTAAATTATCGTCAAGCCAATCAATGCCACCAATAAAATAGACTCTATCTGTTTTACCTTTTACTGCTTCAAGGGCACCTTGTGCCATTAAATCAGAGGCACACCAAATCACATTAGTATCAGGGTATCGTTGTAACAATCGGCTTACTTTATTCTCGGCTTCTTGCTTATTCCAACCAGCATACACAACTTGCTCAAGCTCAACATCTTGTTTTCGTAGATAGTGCACGAGCCCATCACTGCGGGTGTCAGATTCAGTGCCATAATGACCATTAATCGCAACGAAGTGAGGCGTTTGCTGCGTATTTATTGCCTCATCAAGTAAGGCTTTGCCAAGTTGCTCACCCGCTTTAAAGTTATCGTGAAATACTTCCCCAAGCCAATACTTAAAGCGCTGACGGGGTTTACCCACTTCGTCTCGCTCTACGCCAACAATCGTTTCTTCAAGGGTGATAAATTTCACTTTGTGTTGTTCAAGCAAACTCATTGATTGCTCTGCGCCACCTGGGTAATTGATTAAAATGGCGTAATCAGGTTTAGGGTTATATTGCAGGTATTGTTTTAGTTCGGCTAATTGAATGTGGCGATTTCCACCACCGTAAATTGTTGTGAGAGAAACATTATTTTGCTTGGCAGCAACCTGCATCACATCAGTCACTTTTTGCCAAAATACATCGCTTTTAACAGAGGGATTAACTAACAGCACAGAGAATTGCTCGCCAGCATAAAGTGGTGAATAGCAAAGCAATGTAAAAACCAACAAACAAATTCGCATTACCACTCCGCTTTGTTTTTCTTTGATTGTAGTATATGAGGAATTATCTAGACAATTTCCGCCAAATAAATTCACACGGACCATGTGTAAAATACTGGCTATACACTTTACAAAAAAACAACTGAAAAACAAGCACAACAGCAATTACCAACCAATAATCTATGCGATCAAAATTAAGTGCTGCGGTAGGGTATGCGACTTTAAAAAACAGGATAAATACGACTGTTTGCATTAGATATAACGTCAACGACATACGCCCTGCCTGCTGTAGCAACAAGCAGTTACTAGGTGTATTTTTAACTACTTTTACAATGATGTGGCAATAACAAATGGCCACTGCTAAAGCAGCAAGCCAATTAATCGGTTCCACAATCGCGTACATAAATACACTACTGCTAGGGTCTATCATCAACCTTACAACTGTTAAACCAATAGCCGCTGGAACAATCATGTTAAGCTGAGCTTTCGTTAAGCCGTCAACAAATACCCCTTGTTTATATAGATAAACGCCCACCAGCATTAACCCTGCAGCCATCCACATAGTGATCAGTGGCACAGCAATAAGCATTATAATAAACATCAAAAAGTTGCTGACGAATCCTGCGAAGTAAGAAGAATAAGCCGCATCATACGCCATTAAAAAGCTCTCAGAGCTTCGCGTTACAGGGGTAAACTCTGGCTCTACAAAGGCAAGTAAAAATGAAATGAAAGCACCAAGGAATAAGAACAATATGCCCATACGCAGTATTTTTTCTTCATCTTGCTGGCTAAATTTAAGGGTTAACCAGCCTGCACAGGCATAAATAAACAATATATCACCAGCCCATAATAGAAAGCCATGAGCAAGGCCAATACAAGCCAAAACTTGTAGCCGTTTATGTTGCTTCTCGACGTTTTGCCAAAGCTGCCATTGAATGACTAAAGATGCACCAAATAATAGGCAAAATAAACTTCTAAAGCGCCCATCAATGAAAACTGTATTTACGGTGTAAATGAGTGAGTCTGAAAAGGGTGGCGCAGCACTTGGGGTATAGTCGTACTCAAATAGAGCAAAGCTGTAGATATTCATAAACATCAAGCCGAGTACCGCAATACCCCGTAAAACATCCATATTTATATTGCGCATAAATCCCTTATAAGTTTTGTCTGCAGCTATCGCTCCAATTTACTGCATTTTCGTATATTTTGGGAAGATCTGCACTTTCAATACTTAAATAGGCAACGGCCTGCTCAAGCGCCCACCAGCTGCCGGTTTCGTAAGCTTTGACAGTTTCAAGTATGTAATACAAAATATTTTTTTCTTGCATTAAAGCAGCATGAATTTCGTCAGGAAACGGCAATCGATCCAATAGCTTTTCCATAGGCTGATCTAATATGGCATCAAGTAACGAAAACAGTCCCGTTAAAAAAGCCTCACCCGTTTGCTGCTTAGCAACACGCTGAGCTATTAATTCGCAAAAGCGTGCTCTGACAACACAAAGCCGAGTAAGCTCGGCTGGTTTTGATTGGGCACTGTGGGCGGTGATAATTAAGCTCACAAACTTTTTCAGTCGTTCATGGCCAAGATAAACAAGCGCTTGTTTTAAAGAGCCAATTTTACTCTTGATAGGAAACACGCCGCTATTTATTAAACGCAGCAATTTATAAGCAAGTGCGGTATCTAACGAGAACAAGCCAGCAATTTCGCTTATGTTTGGATCTGGGCGCATTACTTCAGCATAAATTGATAATACGAGTGCGTAGTTGTAATCAATATCGCGATGCTGAATCATTTTGGGTTTTGCAAAGAAATAACCTTGGAAGAAGTCAAAGCCCATTTTATAGGCTTTGTCGTAATCATCAGCTGTTTCAAGTTTTTCGGCTAAAAGCTTTATTTTTTTATGTTCTTTAAGCTTGTTAACAACAGGAGCAATTTCTTCAAAAGGAGTTTGCTGTACATCAAACTTGATAAGACGAATAAGTTTTAAAAAGCGATCCCACTCAGGTTGATAGACAAAATCATCCAATGCCAACTTATAATTGTTATGAAACAACTCACGACAATATTCGTAATTTTCGTCGGTAGGTTCCATGGTTTCTAGTAACTCAATCACCACATCTTGAGTTGGCAGAAACGCGCAAAGGTCCAGCTTCAAAGACTCTGGACCTATATTAATTAATGCTTTTTTGCCCGACGTAATATGACGGGTACCTAAATTGAGCTGGTTTTCCATAATAAGTCGAGCCGTTGCCGTACTCTCTGACACATCAGGAAAACTATTTTGTAAACTATCTCTAAATAGTAGCTCATAGGCGACAACTTGTTGACGACGGTTAAAGACCGCTTGCCTAGCAACAAATACAGCCACTTTACCTACTTTTTATATTTTATCTCACACTAAGTAATTAATAGCTGAAATTGACAAAAAAGTCACTTAATTACCATGAATCACGCATTTTTTATTGATATAAGCCTGATAAATAGCCTTCTGCCACAGATTGCCACGTAAAACGGGCATTTTTGGCCTGTTCACATATTGAACACCATTTATCTGTTTGTGATTTCTTAAGCTCAAGCGCATCGCTAAAACTAGTAACAAGTTCGTAGCTTTGTGCTGCTAAACTCTCACCTTGAAAACTAAAACCACTGACAAGATGGTCAACAGTATCACGTAAACCGCCCACGCTATGGACTAAACACGGCTGCCCTGCTCGCATAGCTAACATTTGACTAATACCACAAGGTTCAAATGAACTTGGCATTAGGAATAAATCACCTAAATGGTACATGTATTCACCAACAAAATGTGCATACCCTTTTAAAAATAGCAGGTTTTCTTGACGAGCCATAACCGATGTCATAATTTGCTCAAGTTCAGCATCCCCAGAACCTAAAATAATCATGTAACCGTTATGCTGTTTTAAGCGCTGACACAACTCATCTAACACGAGCCCTTTATCATAAGGCTGACGAAGTAGCAGTGCTTTTTGATCTGTCAAACGACCAACACTTGTTACTAATGGCCCGGAAAACGGCTGAGTTTTAAATTTAAGTAATCTTTGATGAGCTATGTAATAGCTTGAATCTAATACAGGGCTTTTTGCCATCCATTGAAATAATGCATTTTCAGCATGCTGATAAAGACTCGCTAAACTAATGTCGTCAAGCTTCATTCCAGGGTATTCGCAGCCATTAAGAATGCCCACTACGCGGCCTTGTTCATAGGCAGCTTGCAAGTCAGCTTCAAGGCCCTCCCCCCCAAAAAAACCTTTTTCAGCATCACTTGGACGCAGTACTTCTTGGCAATAAGTTGGCGATACAAGATGTACTTTATCAACCAAGTTAATTGCAGTGCGCATTGGGTTAAAGCAATCAAAGTAACGCGGATCGCATAATTTTTCGCCGTTATAACCTAAACCTGGGAACCAGGCTTCAAGGCTTGAGCTGTCGCCTTTAAAAGGACGTATCCCTTGCAATGCAAGGTTATGAACTGTGTAGGCTAAGAATAAATGCGCTAGTTTTCTGTAGCGACTGTCTGTTTTTAGTAATAAAGCAACACAGGCACTATGCCAGTCATGTAGATGAACTACATCCGGTGTGCGAATAATTCCTTGTAGCAAAGCTTCACATACAGCGGCGTTAAAAAGAGCAAACTTACTTGCATCCGTAGCAAACGGACGGCCGGGTTCATCATTACAATAAACAGCACCGTTATGACGGCTAAATTCCCAGTGAGATATAACTAGTTGTGTTACACCTTTTTCACTTTTAGCTAGTTTCCACACATCAAGCTTTTGCATTTGTCCGGCAAATGGCACATGCACTTCACCAAGATGATGACGCTCTAAATGACTAAAGCCGTAATCAGGTATGACTACATCAACACTCAGTCCTTTTTCTACTAAAGCTTTAGGACAATCTCTAACAACATCCGCTACACCACCGACTTTGGCATTCGGTAATGCATCATTCTCTGCAGCTACCATCAATACATGCATGCTTTGCAGTACTCCATAAAACTGTTATACCAATCAGCAATAATACTTAATTAAGCAAATTGATATTATTCAAATATAAATAAAGGAGGGACATGCCCTCCCTTTTTCATTTAGCGCGATTGCTTAAGCAAGTCGTTTATTATCTTGCTCTTGTTGTTTTAACTTTTTTGCAAGTTCATTCAACATATCACGAGTTACCAGCACAATCCCTTTTTTCGAGACTCTAAAGCCATTTTCTTTGTCGGCCTTGTGGTCGTAACCAATTTCTAGGCCCGCTGGGATCTCACAGTTGCGGTCAATAATAGCACGCCTAATTCGGCAGTTTCGCTGTATTTTTGCACCAGGTAAAATCACTGATTCTTCTATTTCACAGAATGAGTGAACATAGACATTCGAGAACAGCAGTGACTTTTTAACTTTAGAGCCAGAGATAATACAGCCACCCGATACTGTTGAATCAACAGCCATACCACGTCTGTCATCATCATCAAAAATGAATTTCGCTGGCGGTAACTGCTCCTGATAAGTCCAGATTGGCCATTTTGGATCATAAAGGTCAAGCTGAGGCTCTGGCATTACCAGCTCCATGTTGGCTTCCCAGAATGAATCAAGCGTACCAACATCGCGCCAGTATGGCTGACCATCTGTGTTAGAGTCTCTAAACGGATATGCAAACACGTTATGCTCTTCGATGATAGCTGGGATAATATCGTGACCGAAATCACGACCAGAACCTTCAGTTTCTGCGTCTTTTTTCAATTGTTCAAATAAGAACTCAGTATTGAAAATATAGTTACCCATTGATGCTAAACAGGTCCCAGGCTTACCTGGTACAGACGTTGGCTCAGCAGGCTTTTCATCAAAACGACGGACACGATTGCTTTCATCAACCGTCATTACACCAAATGTATCTGCAGCTTCTTCGCAGGGTACTTCAATACAACAAACCGTCATATCAGCACCTGTCTCAACGTGTTTTGCCAACAAACCGCCGTAATCCATACAATATACGTGGTCACCAGAGAGGATCATGACATACTTAGGCAGTTCATGACGGATGATATCCATATTTTGGAATACCGCATCAGCTGTACCGCAATACCACTCGTCACCATATCGCTGAGATGCTGGTAAAATCTCTACAGATTCACCCAGCTCTTTCTTAAAGTGGCCCCATGCACGGTTTACGTGACGAATTAACGAGTGCGACTTATATTGAGTAGCAATACCAACTCGACGAATACCTGAATTAATACAGTTCGACAGTGGAAAGTCGATTATTCGGTGTTTACCACCAAAATAGACTGCTGGTTTAGCACGCCAGTCTGTTAATTCATGTAAACGTGAGCCTCGTCCCCCTGCTAAGATGAGGGCATACGTTTCTCTGGTTAAACTACTTATGTATCGGTTTGCATAACTTGGCATAACTCTCTCCGTCTTAAGCTAGCTGCTTTTCTTCTGTGTGTTTTGCTGTGCACTAGTATCCAGTAATGGCTCCAAATGCCAGATGTCGTCACTGTATTGACTAATGGTTCTATCGCTCGAAAACATGCCACTGGCTGCAGTATTCAAAATACTCATCTTGGTCCAGTGAGCAGTGTCTAAGTAGGCTTGTTCAACTTGCTCTTGCGCTTCTACAAAGCTGGCAAAATCATGAGCGACTAACCATGGATCGTGCGGGCTCTTAATCGCCGCGATAATGTCGTCAAATAAATTAGGCTCAAACAAGTTGAAGTGACCGCTCTCAAGTAAATGCATTACCTTATAGAGACTGTCAGTTTGGTGAATAATCTGCTCTGGATTATAGTGCGCTTTGATATCATCAATTTGCTCTGCACGTGCACCAAATAAGAAGAAGTTGTCCGCACCCACAGCATCACGAATTTCGATGTTAGCACCATCTAACGTACCTATGGTCAAAGCGCCGTTCATCATGAACTTCATATTACCTGTGCCAGATGCTTCTTTACCTGCTGTAGAGATTTGCTCAGATAAATCCGTTGCTGGGCAAATGGTTTCCATTGCTGTTACATTGTAATTTGGTAAAAAAGCAACTCTTAAATACGGTTTAGCAAGCGGATCTTTGTTGATTACTTCTGCTACGTTATTAATTAATTTAATAATTTTCTTCGCCATGTAGTAACCAGGCGCAGCTTTACCACCCAATAGCACACAACGAGGAACAATGTTTGCTGTATCGCCTTGGCGAATACGGTCGTAAAGGTGAATAACGTGCAGTACGTTTAATAGCTGACGCTTATATTCGTGAATACGTTTAACTTGCACGTCAAACATCATTTCGGCGTCAAACTCTACACCACAGCGGTTTTTCACTAACTCAACAAGGCGTTGCTTATTGCTGTGTTTTACAGCTTGCCATTGTTTATGGAATTTAGGATCGTCATATAAACGGCGTAACTGGCTAATTTTGCTAAAGTCAGCAACCCATTCATCACCAATGTGTTGATTAAGCAGTTTAGCCAACTCAGGGTTACAATGTGCTAACCAGCGACGTGGTGTTACACCATTGGTTTTGTTGTTGAATTTTTCTGGCCATAGCTGATAAAACTCATTGAATAAGCCCGCTTTTAGTAGCTCAGTGTGAAGTGCAGCCACACCATTAACCGAATAGCTACCCACAATCGCTAAATACGCCATGCGAATTTGTGGCTCTGGGCCTTCTTCGATCAGTGACAATGCACGTTGTTTTTCAACATCACCTGGCCAAGTTAAAGCAACTTCAGCTAAGAAACGCGCATTGATTTCATAGATAATTTCTAAGATACGCGGTAATAATCGGGCAAATAATGATACTGACCACTTTTCTAATGCTTCAGGCAGTAAAGTGTGATTAGTATAAGCCATGGTCTTAGTAGTGATAGACCAAGCATCTTGCCAATCCAGCTCATACTCATCAACCAAAATATGCATAAGCTCAGCTACAGCAATACTTGGGTGTGTATCGTTTAATTGAAAAACATGGTAATCGGCAAAGTCAGAAAAATCTTCGCCATGTTTACTAACCCAAGTATCAATGATGTCTTGTAAGCTCGCTGATGATAAGAAATATTGCTGACGCAAACGCAGTTCCTTACCGTTCTCACTACTGTCATTTGGGTAAAGTACCATTGTAATTTGTTCGGCTAAGTTTTTACGAGCTACCGCTTCTGAATAACTACCTGCGTTGAATTCGCTCAAATCAAATTCATCAGTAGCTTCTGATTTCCATAAACGTAAAGTATTTACAATATCGTTCTTGTATCCTGGAATTGGTACGTCATAAGGCACTGCTAAGACATCGTGAGAATCTAGCCATTGACGGTGCTCACGGCCATATTTATCAGTATAGCTTTCAACATGACCAAAAAATTTTACACGCTTTGATTGCTCAGGCGCACTGAGCTCCCAAGGGTGGCCTTCACGTAGCCAATTATCTGGTTGTTCAATCTGATGACCATTTTCAATAGCTTGATTAAACATCCCATATTCATAACGGATACCATAGCCAATCACTGGCAATGCAAGGCTTGCACAGCTATCCAAGAAACATGCTGCTAAACGCCCTAAGCCACCATTACCAAGACCTGCATCATGCTCAGCTTCTGCAACTTGCTCAAGTTCTGTACAGTACTCTTGTAATGCTTTAGCGACTTGCTCGTCTAGATCTAAGTTTAAAATCGCATTACCAAGTGCACGCCCCATTAAAAACTCAAGTGATAAGTAAGCTGTTTTACGGCGTTTTTGCTCATGAATTTGTTGTTTAGTAACACGACAGCGGGCAACAAGCCTGTCTCTAATAGTTAAGGCTAATGCATGGTATAAATACAGTTGTGATTTACCGACTTTGTCACGCCCTAAGGTGTAATAAAAATGGCGTGATAAATCATCGTCTAGGGTACTTTCATCAACTATAGGCGCATCCTGCCAGCCCTTTACAACACATACTTGATCGGCATTTTTAGCCATGATTTAGATCCTCTGAATTGGCGGTAAAAACCCAGCTGCTCATAGCAGCAATCTGTTGTTCCTTATCAACAAACTGTGTTGACATGGGGTGAATACTGGTCAGTGCTAATCGCCACTTTCCTTTTTCTAAACTAGGAAGTTGGCAATTTACCGGCTCTGATCCTGCATTTAAAATAATCAATAAAGCTTGATTTGTGTGCTTGTCTGTCAGGCTGTAGATCAACACTTGACGATCGCCTTGATGCCAATCATCTTGTTGCATATTAGTGCCTGATTCTGTAAACCATGCGACCTCATAACGTGGGTCATTATCGTGAACAAAAAAATGGTGTTTAAAAATACTGAACTGCTTACGAATGCGCAGTACATCGTCAATAAATCGGGTTAAAGGGTGACTAAGTTGTGAGTCTTTCCATGCAAGCCAGCTTGTGCGATTGTTTTGACAATAAGCGTTGTTGTTACCACCTTGTGAGTGTGCCATTTCGCTTCCTAAAGAAAGCATAGGTACGCCTTTAGAAAGTAACAAAGTTAGCAGCATATTTTTTTGTTGTTGTAAGCGTAATTTGCTAACTTGTGGATCATTGGTAAAACCTTCGGCACCACAATTAAAAGAGTGATTGTCACTGTGGCCATCACGATTTTGCTCACCATTAGCTTCATTATGTTTATTCTCGTAGCTGACTAAATCAGCAAGCGTGAAACCATCATGACTAGTGATAAAGTTGATACTATTGAGAGGGCCACGTAAGTTATGTTCAAACAAATCGAACGAACCATGTAAACGTTTCGCTAGCTCACCAATAACACCCTGTTCTTGTTTCCAAAAGCGCCTTATAGTATCGCGATATTTATCATTCCATTCACGCCAAGGTGAGGGAAAAGCTCCTAATTGATAACCGCCAGGACCTATATCCCATGGCTCTGCAATGAGTTTAACTTGGCTAAGTATAGGATCTTGATTGATAGCTTGAAAAAATGCATGTGCTTGATTAAAGCCATTGGGGTTACGAGCTAAAATCGTCGCTAAGTCAAAACGAAAACCATCTACTCCCATTACTTCAACCCAATACCGCAAACTATCAAGCACAAGTTGTAAAGTCCGAGGCGAATCAATATTTACCGTGTTGCCGCAGCCTGTATCATTAATGTAATGTTTTGGTTTCTCTGCAACTGTACGGTAATAACCGAGATTATCTAATCCGCGAAGTGACAAGATAGGCCCATCAGTTCCTGCTTCAGCGGTGTGGTTATAAACCACGTCTAATATTACTTCGATATCAGCTTTGTGTAGCGCCGTCACCATTTCTTGAAATTCACAAATATCATCATTAACTAGATAATCTTTATGCGGCGTAAAGAAATTAAGCGTGTTGTATCCCCAGTAATTTTGTAAGCCTTTCGCCGTTAAAAACTGCTCGCTTATAAAAGCATGGACAGGTAATAATTCTATGCAAGTCACACCAATCTTGCGCAGGTGCTCAATAAAACTTGGATGGCTTAAACCTAAAAACTTACCTTGCAAAGATTTTGGGATCTCTGGGTGACGACAGGTTGCACCAACCACATGGCATTCATAAATAACCGTTTTGCCCCAGCAATGATTTGGTTTTTTCCCAGCGTAAGGTGTTAGTTCCCGTACCCGTGATTTAGGCATATCAATCGCGTTGTTAACCTGGCTTAATTTCCCAACAGGCATTTGCCCATAATGGCGTTCACTCCAAGTAAATTCGCCATATATATCACGTGCGTAAGGGTCCAATAGCAGTTTGTGATTATTAAAAAATAGCCCTTTTTCAGGTGCATACTCACCATCAGCCCGAAAGCCATACAAAGCACCACTTTTCAGAGGACTCACTTTTAGCGTCCATATCCCGCCTTCGTTCATATGCATCGCGAGAGTGAGAATCTCAGAATGACCACTACTGTCAAATAAGCACAACGACATATGTTGCGCTTGAGGTGCGTACACAGCAAAATTAACGCCATTGCCAACAACAGACGCACCTAAAGGAGAGCTCACCCCGACTTCGAGTTCGACACTATGACTCATCGCTCACCTTCTTCAGGTAAATAGTTGCAAGACCAGGCAAAGAGATACTAATACTTTGATTAAAACCATGACTTTCTATAGCTTGGCTTGTAATGATTTGTTCGGCGTGACTGGTAACTTCAACACCGGAACCAAAATAGTCAGTTTTGTCGGTATTTAAAACGACTTGATAAGAGCCCGATTTTGGCACGCCAATGACATAATCGTGATATACCTGTGGAGTTAAGTTACAAATCACCACCACAAAGTCTTTCGCTTTTTTTGCATAGCGAATAAAGCTAAACATACTTTGCTCAGCATTAGTGCTATCAAGCCATGCAAACCCTGCAGGGTTGGTGTCTTGCTCATACAAGGCTGGGGTGCTGGTGTAAACGGCATTCAACTCTTTGATAGTTTGCTGCATACCACGATGGCTCATATGCTCAAGCAAATGCCAGTCAAGAGATTGATCGTGATTCCACTCTTTGCGTTGGGCGATTTCTGCACCCATAAATAACAGTTTTTTACCCGGATGCGCCCACATAAACGCATAATATGCACGTAAGTTTGCAAACTTTTGCCAATCATCTCCTGGCATTTTTTCTATTAATGAGCCTTTACCATGCACGACTTCATCGTGACTAAGCGGCAAAATATAGTTTTCGCTGTAAGCGTAAACCATTGAAAAAGTCATTTCATGATGATGATGCGAACGGTATATCGAATCACGTTGCATATAATGCAAACTGTCATTCATCCAACCCATGTTCCATTTATAACCAAAGCCTAAACCATCATGATCAACTTGGCGTGTAACCCCTGGCCATGCTGTCGACTCTTCAGCCACCATCATTATGCCTGGATTTTTCGCATAGCAGCGCATATTGACTTGTTTTAAACACTCAATGGCGCCTAGGTTTTCTCGACCACCAAATTGGTTTGCAATCCATTGCCCTTCTTCACGGCTATAATCCAGATAAAGCATTGAAGCAACAGCATCAACACGTAAGCCGTCAATGCCAAACTCATTTAACCAATACATTGCATTTGCAATTAAAAAGCTGCGAACTTCTGCTCGGTCATAATTGTATATATACGTATTCCAATCTGGATGAAATCCTTGTCTAACATCAGCATGCTCGAATAAATGGGTTCCGTCAAAACGATGTAAACCATGAGGATCGCTAGGAAAGTGCCCGGGTACCCAGTCAAGAATAAGACCGATATCGGCTTCATGACACTGTTCAACAAAATAAACAAAATCTTCAAAACTGCCATAGCGACTAGTCGGGGCAAATAATCCAACGGGTTGATAACCCCAAGAACCATCAAATGGGTACTCGCTGATTGGCATTAATTGTAGATGCGTAAAGCCGAGTTCTTTAGTATATGGAATAAGATTATCAGCAATTTCACGCCAAGTTAGATAGCGCTCACCGTTATCTCGTCTTTGCCAAGAACCCGCATGCACTTCATAAATACTAACAGGCGCATCGACACAGTTTCGTTTAGCACGATTCGCTAACGCCTTTTCAGAAAGCTGAATACCTGTTTTTAGCTTTTGTAGCACTGACGCAGTACCCGGTGCTTGTTGCATTTTAAACGCGAACGGGTCTGCTTTTTCAAGGACTTCACCTGTCAATGTTGTGATGGCAAACTTGTAACATTGATGTTCTTTTAGATCTGGGATAAACAACTCCCAAACACCACTAGCTGGATGAAAACGCATAAAATGACGATTACGCTGCCAATAGTTAAATTCACCAATCACAGATACACTACTGGCATTCGGTGCCCACACTGTAAAACGTACACCATCGACGCCTTGTTGAGTTACAAAATGTGCACCAAAATGTTGATACGCATGCTCTAAACTACCTTCATTAAACAGATACATAGCCTGTTCATCTAAGGTGCTATCAAAACTGTACTCATCATGTTGTAGATGGTTAAATTCATCGCTATAACTAACTTCTAGCTGATAGTTGGGTTTAGTTTTCGACCTAATATTGGCGACAAATAAATGACTATCACCTTGCTGTTGTGCTGTAAATTTTTCCGTTCCTATAAGAATCGAAATACTACTAGCACCAGGCAAAAAACAACGTATGTCATAACTTGAGTCATCACTTTTATGAGGCCCAAGAAAGCTGAATGGGTCTCTAAAACAACCACTGACTAATGCATCTATCTGTTTTTGATAAATAATAGGTTGTGCATTTTGCTCTTGACGAACTCGACTTCGCATTATTGATTCCTTATCGAGATTAAATTGGCTAAGAATGACTGTTGCGCTTTAATAATTTCCGCCGCTGGACGCGATAATAAACGCCGCCAATTTGGGTACTCTTTGTCTGTACCGGGGATATTTACAGGCAGTACTTGCTGGTCTAAATCATCTATTTGAATAGTAAATAGCCTTGCTGGTGCTGCTGCTAAAGACGATGCCAGAGCTTCATATACCAAGAAAGCGTCTGCATCTAACGATAAATATTGATCTGATTCGCGCGCTATAAAGTTTAGCATGCGTTGCTTTTCAAGGTTTCGCGCATCAAACAGAGCCCTTGCTTGCCCTTCATCTAGCAAACCATATTGTTGTTTAATAGTAATATCATGGCCAATCCACCAACCTTTAAAAGGTGGAACGTCATGGTTTGCTATCATTAATAAGCTTTGAGGAGCAAAATGCTCAGCGGCTAAAAACTCGCCTTGATAATCTTTTTCGAAATAAAACAGTCCATTAGAATATATTGCGCTCGCTTTTAGAGCTTCACGTACTTCATTCGGTACAACTCCTAAATCTTCACCAATCACCACACATTGATTAAGGTGAGATTCAATTTTAAGCACCGCTAATAAATGCTCAAATGGATAATAGACATAACAACCATCTTGCTGTGAATTATTTTTGAAGCACCACCAAAGTCGACGAATTGCCATTACATGGTCAATTCTCAGACCGCCAACGTCTTCCATATTGGCTCGGATAAGCGAACGATAGAATGCAAAGTTGTCCTTGCTTAACTTTTGCGGATTAAGGGCTGGTAGCCCCCAGTTTTGGCCATGCTCAGCCCAAGGATCTGGTGGTGCGCCGACATGCGCACCTTCGGCAAAAAGTTCGTTTTGGCTTTTAAACTCACTACCATCACCTGCACACCCAACAGCTAAATCATTGATTAGGCCAATAGCCATACCACTATCACGGGCTGCTTGTTGGCATATATTTAATTGTGAATGCGCTTGCCATTGTAAGTAACTTGCATAATCACGGTCGCCAACCAGCATGGTGGATAGGCTACGCTTATGCGTATCACAAAAAATCGCGAACTGTTCTTTTCGATCTGGAGAGGCAAACTCGCAAAAATGCTGATACAAACAACTAAATACTTGATATTTGAATTCACTGACCGATGTGTAATCGATGTAAGTCGAATTGGGTTGCGGCTTATCAGCTAATAATTTAGTAAGTACCTTATTATTTTTGGCGTCCTCGCATTGCGATACAGCAATATATAAAGGATTTAATAAAGCTCGGGAATTTGGGCTATAAGGGCTTGCTCTTTCTGGGCTATGCTCAAATAATAAATGCAAGGGATTAAGTAGCACATAATCCATATTTTGTGCTGCTGCTTCTTGAATCAGCTTTTCTAAATCCGCAAAATCACCAATACCTAAACCATCTTCATTACATAAGCTATAAAGCTGAATAGATAAACCTAAACGCTTTTTATCATCAATAGAAAAACACTCTTTTGGTACTACCCAAAGTTGGCTGTGAGACTGCTGATCTGCAACAGAAATTAGCGCGTCATGATATCCAATCGGCATGTCAGGAACTGGTAAAGCGAGTTCGAGATAACGTATGCCATTTAAACCATAATCTCCGAGTACCTCTAAACCCTGTAAGTTTTCACGGGTAAAGTAAATATTTAACGAAGGAACGCTTAATGTGCATGATCGTGATAACAAACGTTCATCTAAGCGTACTTTCAAAATAGGCTGATGTGCCTCAACAATACTTGTTTGAGGCAACAAATTCAGCCAAGTACCTGCATCTAATGCAAAATTAAGTTGCTTAATTGCATCTTCATCTTGAGTATCGATACCACAACAACTAAGTGCCTGCCTACGTGTACTTTCATCGAAAATAACATGTTCGCCAGTGTACTTAGTGTATTCATAGCCTATGCCATGCAGGTAATATAACTGCGAAAGTGACTGCATTAAAACACCTAAGCGCGCTGGGTATTAACAATGCTGTTATCAGTACCAAAACCGTTAGGAATATAACCATCAGCTTGGTGATCGTTGTCCCATGTTTCGCCGTTAATTAAGTAGCGGAAATGAAATTCTTGATCTAAAGGTAAACGCTGTTTGTATTTGAAAACTTGTTCTTTTTTATTGAACTTCATTGGCACTGGTTGCCAATCTGTAAATTCTGCGACTAATTGCACATCATCAGCGTCAGGGTGTTGGAATTCAAAGGTTACTTCGGTTTCGTCTTTAGTTTTAAAAAAACGTTTACTTAACATAGTGGGCTCCAATTCAACCAATTGGTAAATTAATCCTTGCCACAGTCCCGCACTAATAAATCATTGAGCGGAAACTGTGCGTTGCAGGTTTTGCTATCTTGCTTACAAAAACATCAAGTTCGTGTTAGTAAATCAAACCTATATTTACGCATTATGACAGTGCAGCTGTTCATTTTTTGCACCAAAATAGTGCGTAAAACATACAAAATTACAACAATCATATTGCTATATTATTACGAGCAATAACTGAACCAAGTTGATGGTAAAATATACTTTATTTTCAGCGTCATTTTTATCAGCTCTCTACATAACTTATAAAAAGTAGATAACAATTTAGGTTGGGTAAAGTGAATAAAATTGAAGTGATTAATTAGAGTAAAAGCACCAAAAGAGACACTACTTCACTCATCAAAAAACATTAGCTAATTATTTCCAAAAATGAAAACTTGTTTACGCCACACTGTTTTTATAAATAAACCAACAAAATAAGTAAAAACAAACTTTAAATTCTTAACTACTTACTATGCTACTACCACATAAATTATTAAAAAATAAAATTATAAAACAACCGTTAACTTCAACATTGTCCAATTAACGTTTTTAAAAATTATCTCAGTAAAAGTGTAAAAACAATAAGTAGAAAAGCGTAAATTAAAAGCTGAAAGCCATTCATCAAATTATAGTACGCATTGCTAAACCTGCAATGTAACAGCAATTTGTTCTGACAAAGAAATCTATATTTACAGAGTCACCTCTATCAAAATTAATAACACCACCTGAAACTCTATAGATAATAAATAAAACTAAAAACCTATGGATAAAATAATTAAATATATAAACTTTAAAATTTAAAAACAAAACAACCAGCACGATATTGGGTACAAATGTAAAAATTTAAAACCTTTTAGTAACCAGATTTAAAAACTAATAACAAAAATTGTTTTAGCAACACAAACAAAATAGTATAAAAGTTATAGAAAAACTACCCTAATGCAACCTTGAAGTTGTATACACATAACACTAAACGCTATGAATTTTCACATTAAGCACTCATCCAAACCCCAAAGTATGAGAAAGACTTTGTCTATCTTAAACACAAACAATATACTCAATTCATTAACTGGTGAGGTTTTATAGTAAAACAAAAACACCAAAACGGTAGTAATTTATGGCTAATACTCTTCGAATTTTATCTATATGTATTATAACTCTAATAGCTTTTATATACGGCTTTAATATCTTTTTGACTAAACAAGTCAATGATTTAGTTTATGCTCCTAAAGGCATAGACATACATACCTTCGAACAAGGGCAAGTAAATGTTGTTGCTGCCCCTTGGTATAATCTTGTTTTAAGTGGACAGCACTTAATTTACAACAACGACATCGCTTATATTGTAATTAATGTCACAGCGGATTCTGTAATTACAACGAGTGCTTCAGACCTTGTACTTGCTACGCTTTTAGCACCTATTAACATAATCATCTTGCTGTTATTAGCGTTAGCTGTAAGTTGGCTAGTAAGTTTAAGATTCAAAAATAAAATAGAAAATCAAAGACTTGATTTTCTTAACAATCAATTTATAGAATTGCTCAGTGGCCTAAATATTGCCATCAATTCTCATCATACAAAACGTACTCAACTTGAACAGTTACAAAATAACTTTCAATCTCTAAGTACATATATCACTAATTACACCCGCGAAACTGAAGTCAGTATTTATCAAGATAAATTGACCCACCTTATTGATCGACATGCTTATATAGAGCATCTTGCCAAACAGCTAAGAATTGCAGAAGTTAATAAGTTTAGCTGCGCATTATTATTTATTGATTTAGATGGATTTAAACAGGTTAATGACTCTTTTGGTCATAGCTTTGGAGATGATGTTTTAATTCAAGTTGCATCTCGTTTAAGTAGTGTTTTACGCCATCATAAAATAAGTAACATTTCACCAATTAGTCAATTAGAACAAAACCTAGCTCGACTTGGAGGTGATGAATTTTCTATCTTCATTAACTTGAAAGATAATAAAGGAAAGGCATTAGAAGTTGCACAGAATGTGTTGCATGAAATTGAACGCGACTTTGTCTTAGGTAATAAGCTGATAAAAATTAGTGCCAGTATTGGCATTGCTGTTTATCCCGATAGTGCAGCTACTCCACAAGCATTATTACAAATGGCAGATGTGGCTATGTACCGGGCTAAAACTGACGGCCGCGGAATATTTAAGGTGTATTCACCTGAAATGGGCAAAAAAATTCGCCGCTACCACTACTTGATAGAAGAGATGCGTCTTGCGATTTCCAGTAATAGTTTTCATCTATCTTTCCAACCCATAGTCCACGTAGATGACTGTGCTATTGACTACTTTGAAGCGCTCGTTAGGTGGGAGCACCCAGTTGAAGGTTTCATTACACCAGATGAGTTTATCCCTATTGCTGAAGAGTCAAACCTGATATTGGAACTCGGCGATTGGATCATGCTTGAATCATGTCGGCAAATGTCAGCTTGGTACAATGCCGGTATGAATAAAGTTTCTATTTCGGTTAATTTATCCGGCGTCCAATTAAAGCATTACGACATTTATGAGTGGGTAATGGAAAAGCTTGCTAAAACTGGGCTACCAGCAAAAGCGCTAATGCTAGAAATTACCGAATCAACTTTAATCAAAGCAAGCAATAAGATTATAGAATCATTAGAAAAGCTTCGAGGGGAAGGGATCACTATTGCAATTGATGATTTTGGTACAGGGTTTAGCTCTTTAAGTACCCTTGCAGACTTACCTATAGATGTGATCAAGCTCGATAAGTTGTTTGTGTCACAAGCTAACGATAACCTTAAGTATAATGAAATCATGCATTCGGTTAGCGAGCTTGGCCGCAAACTCGGTTTGAAAATCGTTGCCGAAGGGGTTGAAGAACTCGCTCAATTTGAGTTAGTTAAATCGATGGGCATTAACTGTGTTCAAGGCTACTTAGTTAGTCATCCTGAGTCATCAGTTAATGTTGGCCATAAAGTCTTGCAGGATAACATTAACTTTGTGTCTGTCACTGGGACAGGGGTTTGGAATATACAGCAGCCGCTTTAGTAAGTTATAATGAACACATTATTCAAAGCCACTCCCTTGTTAATGTTAAAAAAAAGCTTACTTACGGTATTAACCTTGTCAGTCACCGTCATCGGATTGTTGATTGCTTCATCCATTTACACCCTGTACAGCAAAAAACGTTTAACTGTAGATCCGAAACTGAGAGAAATTTCAGGGATTGAATTTGATAAATTTAACCGGCTTTGGGCGATTAATGACAGTGGCGATCAGCCAAAACTCTACCGCCTTAATGAAGATGGTTCAATTGCAAAAGAAATTTTGGTAACCAATGCTAAAAATATTGATTGGGAAGATATGACGCAAAATAAATTTGGTCACTTCTTTTTAGGAGATTTTGGCAATAATAAAAACGACAGAAAATGGCTAACCATTTATAAAATAGAAAATCCTATCGACATCAAAAGCGACACCACAGAAGCAGAGATAATCAAATTTACTTACCCAGAGATGGATGGCAGCCCTATTCAACCTGATCAACGTAACTTTGATTTAGAAGCCTTTGTAGCGCTTGGCCGACATCTATACCTATTTACTAAAAATCGTACTGAACCATTCGATGGTATTACAAAAGTTTATAAAGTTGGTGATCATGCTGCTAATTTTGATGCTGAATTGATTGATTCGTTTCAAACTTGCACCACAATGGAAAAGCTATGTTGGATCACATCTGCGGCCCTCAGCCCAGACCGGAGCAAATTGGTTCTTCTTGATTCCACCAGCATTTGGTTATTTGAAAACTTTCAGGGCGATAAGTTTTTCTCAGCCGATGTATCACGTATTGATTTAGGTATCGTAACTCAAAAAGAAGCTATCACCTTTTATGATGACAACACCATTGTCTTTACTGACGAAGAATTTAAAGGCATAGGTGGGAATGCTTATGTCATAAAACTCGATGAAGTCGAAAAAAAAGTCATCCGCAAAGCGCCCAGATCCAATCAATAGAGAAGAGGCATTATTTAGAGAGTGCTTTTTCAACATCAACGCCTAAAATCAGTACGCCTATCTGATGATTTTTTTCATCGAATATAGGCACGCTGAACTGTACTTGAAAATGTTTAGTCGACTCATCAAACTCCAAGGTATCAATGTAGTAGTCATCTTCTTGCTGATACATATTTAAAAATTTAGCTTCATCACCCTGCCAATAGTCGGTTGTGACTGCACTAATAATGACATTTTTACCTTGTTTATCTGTGACAATTATTTCAGTAATGATGCCTTGCATCTGCCTTTGCCACACTTGTAAGAATTGTGAACCTTCAAGCTTTAGGTAGCTTTCAGCCATAATCGGCTTATTATCAATAACCTGCTGTTCCCACAGATTATCAAACTGCTCTAACTCTTCACTCGAAATTAGTTGCCTGTTACTTTTTTTTACGGCTTGTTGCACCAGCTCTGCATTAGCTAATACTTTTATTTGTTCAAAAAGCGCTCGCACTAAGGATTGTTTTTCGATTTTTGACAATACAAAGGGGCTTTGTGAACAGCTACTTATGTGGCTGTTAAAAGCATTTAAAAATTCAGGAAACTCCTCAAGCGTTTTATTTGCAGCAAATAAGCCCAAAGGCACATAACGGTAGAATGTTTGTTTATATTCATCTGGCTTTATTTGTAACTGCACAGCGTTGAATTCAAACTCTTCTAAATCAAGCAATATTCTGTCTACCCGCTGCTTTTTGAATACTTTGATAAGCTCTTGGGTAGTGTTGACTTCGACTTCTATTTTCCGATTAGTTAATTGATACCAATCAGCCTGATGGCTGCCTCTTACGACTCCATAACGAAGATCGTGTTCGGCTATCGAAGCCGAATCAGCATGGGTAAACCAGTACCAGTTTTCTAGAAACATAGGGGCTGAGAGCTCACCATATTGCTGCATTTTTGACAACAGGTTCGCAGTAAAGTAACCATCAAGTCGATTTAACTGCACTTCTCTTTTTGCTCTTAACCAAGGTAACTTCTGTAACTTAAATGGCACATTGATTTGCTTAAAAATACATTCAACATGAGTTATTGCATTGTGAGGTGCATTAAGGGGCAGATTAGTGCCTAACTGAAAAGGCTGAGCCACAGTGAGTGAGAGCAATAATGAAGCAAGCATCAATACAAGCCTAAATAACTAAATAGAGTTATTATAGACAATAGAAGCAATTTTACCTGAAAAAGGGTTAACGCTTAAACTTTGTCTCTAAAATTACCGATGATGTGGTTCGCTCCACGCCATCCAAGTTACCAATGTCATCTAAAAGGTGGCTAAGTTTTTCTAGGTTTTGCGCTTGCACAACGGCAATCAAATCAAATTCACCACTAATTGCATAGAGCTGTGAAATAGCATCAATCTGCTTTAACTCAAGGTTAGTTTTGGTAGTGAGTTTTTGCTTAACTTTAATCGACACATGCGCCGATACCATTTGGCTCAAATAGGCATCACCATAGTCTACACTATAGCCTTTGATTACACCTGTTTCTTCTAATTTTAACATTCGACTTTGCACTGTTGATCGCGATAAGTTAAGCGCTCTAGCAAGGTCTGAAATACTCGCACGAGCATTGGTTCTTAAAATAGCTAATAGTTTTTCATCTTGTGCAGTTATCAATTTGACTACTCCGTTCGTTAATTTGCTTTTTATTTTAGTCATTTTTCACAAAATAGCACTGCAAATTCAAGTCTCTAACCCAGATAATAAGAAAAATAGATAAGAAAAATAATCTCATCGTGCTTAATTAGGCAGGAACGGCTTAACTGACCTATTTTTTGCAATTTAACTTTTTTCATACTAAGCCAGATTTAGGTGCAATAAATGCAAGTAACAAGAGAACTTTTTAACGACGTAATGGTACCAAACTACAATCCATCAGAGGTTATTCCTGTTCGCGGTGAAGGCTCACGTGTTTGGGATCAAAACGGTAAAGAATTTATCGATTTTGCAGGTGGTATTGCTGTTAATTGTTTAGGCCATTGTCACCCGGCTCTTGTCAATGCGCTTAAAGAGCAAGGCGAAAAAATTTGGCACTTATCAAACGTTATGACGAATGAGCCGGCACTGCGTTTAGCTAAAAAGCTAACAGACGCAACATTTGCAGATAAAGTATATTTTGCAAACTCAGGTGCCGAAGCCAATGAAGCAGCATTAAAGCTAGCACGTCGTTGGGCATTAGATGTCCATGGTGAGCAAAAGAATCAAATCATCGCCTTCAACAAAGGTTTCCACGGTCGTACATTCTTCACTGTTACTGTCGGTGGCCAAGCGGCTTACTCTGATGGTTTCGGGCCTAAGCCAGCTGCAGTCGATCACTGTGACTATAATGACTTAGCTGCTTTTGAAGCGCTTATCAGTGACAACACTTGTGCCGTTATGATGGAACCTTTACAAGGTGAAGGCGGTATTATTTCGCCAACTAACGAGTTCGTTAAAGGCGTTCGTGCGTTATGTGATAAGCACAATGCATTACTTATCTTTGATGAAGTACAAACTGGTGTCGGCCGCACAGGCGATTTATATGCATATCAAGGTTTAGATGTAACGCCAGATATTCTTACGACAGCAAAAGCATTAGGTGGTGGTTTCCCAATTGGTGCAATGATTACAACGGCTAGCATTGCAGAGCATTTAAAAGTGGGTACCCATGGTTCTACCTACGGTGGTAACCCACTTGCTTGTGCAGTAGCAGAAGCTGCTTTTGATACTGTAAATACAGCAGAAGTACTAGCAGGTGTTAAAGAGCGTGAACAACTTTTACGTGACGGATTTGCTGCAATCAACGATAAATACGACGTGTTTAGTGAAGTACGTGGTAAAGGTCTATTATTAGGTGGGGTTCTTAACAGCAAATTTGAAGGCCGTGCACGTGACTTCCTAGTAGCAAGCACAAAACATGGTTTAATGAGTCTTGTTGCTGGTACAAATGTTGTTCGCTTTACACCGTCTTTAGTGATTCCATTAGAGGATATCAAAGAAGGTTTAGCTCGCTTTGAAAAAGCGGTTGCAGACGTTGTAAACGGTTAATCCTAGTTGGCGCATGCTTTAAGCATGCGCCATTGGAGTGCACTTAATGCAAGTATTACGTCCTATAACAGCAAATGATTTTGCTGCGTTAAAACAAATTGCTGTTGAATCTGGTCATGGTTTTACCTCTTTACCTGTTGACGACAATTTACTACAAGAAAAAATCGAACGCGCGGAACGCAGTTTTGCAAAAGACATTAATAAACCACAAGACGAAACCTACTTATTTGTTTTAGAAGACAGTGAAACGGGTGAAGTTATAGGTACAACGGCTATTGAAGCTGCTGTGGGTATGTCAGTTCCTTTGTATCATTACCATCTAGGTAAAACTGTTCACCATTCACGCACTCTCAACGTATATAACACCGTTGATATTCTAAGTATGTGTAACGACTATACAGGTTGCTCTGAAATTTGTACTTTGTTCTTACGTGAGCAAAACCGCAAAGGTTTAACGGGTCGCTTTTTATCACGTTCGCGCTTCTTATTTATGGCGCAGCACAGTGAACGTTTTGCTGACACAATCATCGCAGAAATGCGTGGTGTTAGTGATGAAGACGGTCACTCACCGTTCTGGCAATGGTTACAAGAGCACTTTTTTAGCATTGAGTTCCCACAGGCAGACCATTTAGTTGGTTTAGGCGATAAAGTATTTATCAGCGAATTAATGCCTAAGTACCCTATCTATGCCAACTTACTGAGCAAAAAAGCACAAGCTGTGATTGGGAAGGTCCATGAAAAAACAAAGCCAGCGCTTAAACTTCTAGAAAAAGAAGGGTTTGAGCACCGAGGTTATGTAGACCTATTCGATGCAGGGCCAACTGTTGAAGCAAAACTTGGCAATATTCGCAGTGTTCGTGAGTCACAAGTTTGCCCTATCACCATTGGTGAGCTTGCCCATATCAATGAGAAAAGCTCAGATACATTAGCTATCTGCAACCAAGGCGTGAATGACTTTAGAGCAACATTCACCAAACATGCTCATTATAACCACGCTAAGCATACGTTAATCGTCAGCCAAGAAGTGGCAGATGCACTTAAATTGAAACAAGGGGATGCAGCACGGTTCTTCCGTTTGTAACCACTTAAGGAGTTTAAAATGAGTGTAACAACTCAACTTATCGATAACCAATGGCAAGCAGGCCTTGGTCATGATTTTAGTTCAATCAACCCAAGTAATGGCGAGGTTGTTTGGCAAGGTAAAACAGCCACGGCTGAACAGGTAGCCGATGCTATCAAAGCTGCCCGTAATGCTCAGCTTGACTGGGCTGATATGACCCTTGAACAGCGCATTGTAATTCTTGAAAATTTTGCTGCTGAACTAAAAGAGCACAGTGAAGAGTTCGCAACCATCATTGCCCGTGAAACAGGCAAGCCATTATGGGAAACACGTACCGAAGTAGGTGCAATGACGGGTAAAATTGCCATTTCAATCAGGGCCTATAACGAACGTACGGGCACTACAGAAAACCCAATGCCGGGCGCTAAAGCATTTATACGCCATAAGCCTCATGGTGTTGTTGCAGTATTTGGCCCATACAACTTCCCTGGTCATTTACCGAATGGTCATATTGTGCCTGCTATTTTAGCAGGTAATACAGTTGTATTTAAGCCATCAGAACTAACGCCTCATGTTGCTGAGTTCACTTTAAAGCTTTGGCTAAAAGCAGGTTTGCCTGCTGGTGTGATTAACCTAGTACAAGGTGAAGTAGACACAGGTATTGCACTTGCATCTCATCAAGATATCGATGGTTTATTCTTTACTGGTAGCTCTAATACAGGCCATCTATTACATAAGCAATTTGCAGGTCACCCAGGTAAAATCTTAGCGCTGGAAATGGGTGGTAATAACCCACTAGTCGTAAAAGATGTCGCTGATGTAAGCGCGGCTGTTCACGATATTATTCAGTCTGGTTTCATTACTTCTGGCCAACGTTGTACCTGTTCTCGTCGTTTATTCATTGAGAACTCAGCAAATGGCGATGCAATTTTAGAAAAATTAATTGCTGCAACAAAACAAATTAAAGTAGCCGACAGCTTCAGCGAAGATCAACCATTTATGGGTGCAATGATCAGCGAAAAAGCCGCATTAGGTATGGTTGCAGCTCAGCAACAGTTACTTGATATGGGAGCGACTTCTCTTGTTGAGCTTAAGCATTTAGAACCGGGTACAGGTTTTGTAAGCCCTGGTATTATTGATGTAACAGCTGTTGAAGATATGCCTGATGAAGAGCACTTTGGTCCTCTGATCAAGGTTTACCGCTACACAGATTTCGATAGCGCGATTAATGAAGCGAATAACACCTCATTTGGTTTATCTGCTGGTTTATTAAGTGATGATAGTAATGACTACCAACATTTCTTAAAACGTATTCGTGCCGGTATCGTTAACTGGAACCGACCAATTACAGGCGCATCAAGCGCTGCACCGTTTGGTGGTATTGGTGCCAGTGGTAACCACAGAGCAAGTGCCTATTACGCTGCTGACTACTGTGCATACCCTGTTGCTTCTGTTGAAGCCGAAAAAGTTAACTTACCACAGACCCTTGCGCCGGGCTTAATTATTGAATAATTGATTGGCGGCTTCGCCGCCTTAATTGAAGGAATTAAACATGCACACAGATGTAAACGCCCTATTTGAAAACCTATGGGAAAACTATTTATCAGTTACGCCTTCGGCAGTAAAAGTACATGAGCTATTAGGCTCTACTCAAAAAGATGACGTGATTAACGATCACATCGCTCTACGCACTTTTAATCATGAAAAAATCGGTTTAGAAAAGCTAGCTGCGCACTTTTTAGCAGTTGGTTATAAAGAATGCGGCGAGTACCATTTTGAGGCAAAGAAATTGTACGCTAAGCACTTTGAACATTCTGATCCAAAACAACCTAAAGTATTTATCTCTGAACTACTTGTTGAGCAATGTTCAGAAGAATTACAAGCTATCGTAAATGATATGGTTTCACAGATTGACGAAAGCGATGTAACAGCGGATAATTTCCTCTATTCAGGTACACATTGGCAAGTAAGTTCAGAAACTTACAAAAAGCTATTAGAAGAGAGTGAGTATGCAGCGTGGATGTCGGCGTGGGGCTACCGTGCTAATCACTTTACAGTAAGCATCAATGAGCTTGCTAAATTTGATGACATCGAAAGCGTAAACCAGGCACTTAAAGATGCAGGTTTTGCATTAAATACATCTGGTGGTGAAATTAAAGGTTCACCAGAAGTTTTACTTGAGCAATCTTCAACACTTGCTGATGACAGTGAAGTTGAATTTAGTGATGGCGTTGTGGCTGTACCTAGCTGTTTCTATGAATTCGCTCTGCGTTATGCAAAACCAGATGGCGAGCTATACACCGGCTTTGTTGCTGCATCAGCTGATAAAATATTTGAGAGCACCAATGCTCGATAATTAAGTTTTTAATCAATACCCGAGCCATATGAAGACACCAAGGTTTAACAGTCAGACAAATCAATTCCTTCAACAAATGGCTTGGGCATTTATTCTTGTTTCATTTTTTGCCATAACATTTTTTAGTACTGATACTAAAGCAAGTGAGAAGCGCAAACTAACCATCCTATCCCACTCCTATTTTGCAAATGAGTTTGATAAAAGAAACATCAACGAGCATTTTCTTAAAGTTATCAAACCTGCTTTAGGCGATGAATTTCATCTAAGTGTACAATTTACGAATCATGCTCGATTAATTAAGCGTCTTTCAAGCAAAGAGCCTAGCTGTACTTTCAATGCAATAAAGTCAGCTGAACGAGCTGAGCACATGCTGTTTTCAAAAGTACCCACTTTTATGCACATGCAAAGACAGCTTTTCGGGTTAAAATCAAATATAGACAATCTTCCTTCCCCTGTTTCTGTTACCTCTCTTTTAAAAGAGAAGTATATTTTCGGAATTATTGGTTCCTCGAGCTATCAACAATTAGATTCATCTTTTGAAAAATATCGCTCAAAAATTGCTAATATCTATGGTGAAAATCCATTTCTGCAATTAAGTAAGCTACTTTTAAATCAACGTATTGACTTTATCGTCGCATATCCTGAGTCTCTATATGCTCACTTAAACGAAGATCAATTAAAGCTGGTAAGTTCTCGTCCAATTAGTGAGTATCCTGAGTTTACTAATGGCTATTTCACATGTAGTAAAACGGCTGAGGGCATACTTGCTATTAGATTAATGAATACATACATGATGACGCCACCTATGGCGGAATATCTGTACGCCATTCATAAAGCCAATAACCTGTCAGCTGATCTCGAAGCAATGCTTAATGTTTATAAAAGAAGATACAAAATATCCTTCAAAAACAACAGTTAATTGATTTATTTTCGCTTCATGAATTTCCTAAAAAAAAAGCTTGCACAATAAAAAAAGCAGATATATTATCTCGCCGCTTCTTGATGATAGCCAATCCGAGTACATTACAAACACTGTTTGTAGCAAGGCGATAGAGCAACTATCCAAGAGTGAATTTGATTGCACATAACAATAAGTGCGTTTAATGACACTCAACTGACTCGGACTCCCATTTTCCCGAGCTGTTGCTTAATTGCCGGAGAGTAAAATGGCTATTTCTACACTAACACAAGATTTAACAACCAAAGTACCTGCAGCTGCGGTTGCTGCTAATGAGTCAATTGCACAACCATCAATCCAACTTCTTGAACAATTAGTTACACAACATGGCGCACCTCTAATGGTGCTTGATTGTGAATCTGTTCGTCATCAATACCGTGCATTAAGCCGTGCTTTACCAGGTGTTGTTTTACACTTTGCACTAAAGCCACTTCCTCTGGCGGCGGTTGTTCGCACTCTTTTAGAAGAAGGTGCAAGCTTTGATTTAGCAACGAGCGGTGAAGTTGACTTAGTAGCAAGTCAAGGCGTGCCAAGTGATCGCACTATTCACACACACCCTATAAAGCGTGATCGTGATATTCGTGATGCACTTGAATACGGTTGTAACGTATTTGTGGTTGATAACATCAATGAATTAGAAAAGTTCATTGCTTACAAAGATCAAGTTGAATTACTTGTGCGCTTAAGCTTTCGTAATGCAGAGTCATTCGCTGACTTATCGAAAAAGTTTGGTTGCAGCCCAGCAATGGCCATCGAAATCATTACTTACGCGCAACAATTAGGTATTCGCATAAAAGGTTTGTCGTTCCATGTTGGTTCACAAACAGCGAGCCCAGCTAAATACGTAACAGCAATAGCTGCATGCAACCAAGTAATGAATGAAGTAGCTGACTTAGGATTACCAGCGCTTAGTACGCTTGATATTGGTGGTGGTTTCCCAGTGCCATACAGCAAAGACGTGCTGCCAATTGATGAATTTTGTGCGCCAATTAATGATGCGTTAGCACTGTTACCAGAGACAGTTCGCGTGATTGCAGAACCGGGTCGTTTTATTGTTGCAAGTGCTGTAACTAGTGTTACATCGGTAATGGGCCAAGCAGTTCGTGAAGGTAAGCCGTGGTACTACTTAGATGATGGTATTTATGGCTCATTCAGTGGTTTATTATTTGATGAAGCATCATACCCAATAGAGTCGTTAAAACAATCAAACGAGCGCGTAGAATCAGTATTAGCAGGCCCTACTTGCGACAGTATCGACGTAGTGAGTGAGTCAATCATGCTACCAAAATTAGACAATGGTGATTTAATTATCAGTCGTATGATGGGTGCTTACACATTAGCAACCGCGACAGATTTTAACTTCTTCAAGCGTGCAAACGTTATCATTCTCAATGATGTAGTGCAGGTTGACGCACTTACTGGTTAATCGTTTCCTCGACTAAAAGCATGTAAGGCAACATGCTTTAAAACTGAAAATGCAGCTGCTCATTCCAGCTGCATTTTTTTTGTGTATTTGTTTAAAGAAAGAGTGGTTTGTAATCGTTTTCTAACTGTTCAAACGACAAGTTGCCAATAAAACGACCAAAGCTCAACCAAGTTGCTAAGCCTCGTAAGTCTTTAAAGTGTGGTGGAATAAATTTAGGATCTTCAATGACACCTAAATCATGTAACTGTGATATCAATCTAAAATCATCAATTGAGATTTTACCGACCAATAATAAGTGCAATTGATCAATGCGACCTAATTGTATTGCCACACGAATAAGGTTATACACTAAAACGAAACCTTTGATATAGGCGATATCTTTGGTAAAAGGTAATCCCGTTGCTGTACTTCCTCTAAACACGCGTTGAGTGAGTGTATAGCTGTCGTCTTTACTTAAACCTTGAGCTATATAGTCGCGATAGATATCAACAAACTCAGCACCATCAATGACTTTCGTAATACCTTGAATACGATTAACTAATTTTGCTAAACGTCGAGGCGTCGATTTTAAGGTAATAATTTCGGTCAACACAGCAAGCCCTTCTTGGGTGACCGTAGAGCTAGGTGTGCCTTTACTCAAACAGGTTAAATAAGGCTGTGCTAAGCCATTTTGGGTCGTACCTACATGGATCCAGCCTTCATGCACTTCTAGAATATCAAGCTCACGCTGGGAAAACTTAACATCTTGATTAAGTTTTATATTATTTGCACCGGCTGCAGCATCACTGACAATACCGTCACTAAGAATGACCTCAACATCGATACCTGGCATCGTTTGAGACACTTGTGATGCGAGAATTTTAACTGCATCTTCGGCATCTATATTTTTTGGATCATCAGGCAATATATCGGCATCAAGCATACTCTTTAGCGGCTGCTCAAGCATGGTTGCAAGCTCAGAAAGTGAAGGCTCTCCAGCATGAAATAAATCTTTAGGATGACCAAACAACTCAACAGATAGATCATGAAACTCCGGGGTACCACGATACTCAATCATACTGAGTACGGTTTTATATTCAGTACACATCTTGCTCATGTATTGGGCGATTGGATTTAACTGCCCTAATTGGCTGATGATATCGCGATTTAAATCAGAAAAACCTCGGCGCAATTCGCTTGGTACAAAACCAAGGTCACGCTGTTGGTAATAGGCTTGATCAATCGTAGGGTTTTTCTGGCATTTGTGCTTAAAAAACTCTTCTTTGATTTGTTTATCCCAATTGATTGCATCAAGGATACGAATGGGTGTTTGCAATGCAATTAATCGGTCTGATAATTCGCGTGTTTTTGCTAATAATGCCTTATCAATCATGCTCTAGGCTCACTAAAAAATGAGCCTAGAGCATAGGCTAAATTTACATAATTACAAAGCAAAATTAATCAGTTTTTAGCTAAAATTTAGCCTGCTTAGAAACTAATTTTCCATCGCTGTATATAAGCAGATTTGGTACCGAATTAATGTCATTTTTGATAAATAAATCATTACCATAATCGATTGAAACTGGCATGGTTGCAGAGAATTTATCAACATATTCTCGCACTGCAGTTTGATCGGTCCACAACTGACTTACTTTAACCTCGACATCAATCCCTTGCTCCGCCAACTTATTAACATGTTGCTGTGCTAATACGCACTGCTTTGCCATAGCAGGGCGAGTGTCGGCCAAGTACCAATCACACCACGTTGCGGTGAAAAGCACTACTTTTTTGCCTTTATTCGGAATAACCAAAGGCGTTGCTTCACTTTGCTTTTCACCAAGTAGCCGCGCTTTTTCAACTTTGCCATTGTGTGATAACAAACGTAACGTGTTATCAAGCGCTTTATCAGCTTCGTGACCTTGAAAAATCACTTTTTCATCGCTATCAATTAGCACATGAAAAGGGGTACCCATAAATTCATAGTGTTTAGCAACCTGAGCTGTGAGATCAGTAAATAATGGCATGCTAAGTGAAAAACGTTCTTTAACCTTAGCAACAGAGTGTGCATCATCATTGAGGTCGATATTTATCGCCACAAATTGAATTTTATCGCCATATTGTTCGTAAGCATGCTGAAAATGCGGCATCTGCTCCATACATGGCTTGCACCAAGTTGCCCAAAACTTTAAATAAACTGGTTTTTTGCCTAAGAAACTTTCAAATTTGACGATTTGCCCTGCTTCATTTTCTAAAATAAGCGTGTCTGTATTCGCTGATATTCTTTGGCTTACAAGCATCAAGCCTGTCAGCAATATCATGAGGAAAAACTTATATTTCATAGTGCGTTCCTTAAATAAAACCAAGCGTAAGCGTAATGTAAGCCAAAATATTGTAAATTTTCGACATCTGCTGGCTAAATGCAGATTTAATGATTTATCGCAAAGTAGAGGTTAGAAACACTCAAAACATTAAAAATAGCACTAAACTTTTTATAGATATGAAACGTATTGCACAAAAAAGGAGTCATCATGAAAAATGAGCTAGACGGTAAATTAATTCTTTCTGTATATGAGAAAATCATTCAACACGGTGAAGATCATGAAGATGGGAAGCTATACGAAGGTATTTGTGCTTTTTCCGATATCGATGGTTATACCGTATATCTTAAAGGCAGTGGTGTGTTACTTCGCTTTGGTTTTCACAATACCTACCACCTTGACTACCAACATGAAAAAAACAAAGAAGACTTTTTAAAGAAAGTGCTATATATCGCAGAGCAGGAACCATAAATAGATAATGAAACGATGGGTAAAAACTGAGTCAAAGCAACAGCAAGCGTTTATCAACCAAGTTATTAATGAACTTAAAAATAACCCTGATAAGTTAGATATCATCCGCGATAATCTTAGCTACTATCGAGAACAACAGTTCCTCAAACGTGGTTTTCTGCTTGCTATTGAGCGATTTGACTGGGTGTTTGAAGCAAGTAACGATGTAGACCAAATCTGTGCGCAAATTCTAGCCGATGATTACATTGGTAAACGTTTGCGCCGCTATCCCTTGCTATACAAGGGCGTATTGGAACGTACCTATTAGCTTTGCCCACCGCTAAAACATGATCTGTCCGGTAAAAAATGCTAGGTTAGCGCCATTTTGAAATAACGAGAACTGGACATGTCAAAAACTATAAACTCTCACAATACCCATGAGGGTGGCAATAATGGGTTGTTTAACCGATTTTTAGCCACCGTTGAATTTTTGGGTAACATGCTACCCCACCCTATCACATTATTTGCAATGTTCTGCGTTGCTATTATTGTTTTTAGCGGCATCGCCGATTGGTTTGGATTAAGTGCTATCGACCCACGTCCGGAAGGCGCTGCGGGTCGCGACCCTGATGGTGTTATTGAAGTTGTCAGCCTACTTAGTGCAGAAGGCCTCCAGCGTATCGTTACCGGCCTTGTTACCAACTTCACCAGTTTCGCACCACTTGGCACGGTACTGGTTGCTTTATTAGGCGTAAGTGTCGCAGAGCACTCAGGTTTACTCTCAGCTGCTATGCGTGGCATGGTGATGGGCGCATCTAAAAGGCTCGTTACTTTTATGGTGGTGTTTGCTGCGATTTTATCAAATACGGCGTCAGAGCTTGGCTACGTGGTACTTATTCCATTAGCAGCGATGATATTCCACAGCCTTGGTCGTCACCCACTTGCCGGTCTTGCTGCCGCATTTGCTGGTGTATCAGGTGGTTACAGTGCCAACCTATTGCTAGGCACCATTGACCCGCTACTTGCAGGTATCACAACACCTGCAGCACAAATGATTGATCCAAATTACCAAGTTGGCGCAGAAGCAAACTGGTATTTCATGATGATCTCTGTATTTTTAATTGCCATTTTAGGCACTTTCGTTACAGAAAAAATCGTTGAACCACGCCTTGGCAAGTACAACCCTGAAGAAGCAAGCAATGATTTGCCAAAGAATGACATTGCAGGCCTAACCGATAAAGAAAAGTCAGGCCTTAAGTGGGCGGGTGTTTCACTGTTAGTGGTGTCATTATTACTTGCTTGGACAATTGTTCCTGAAGACGGCATTTTACGTAACCCAGAAACAGGTCTTGTTGCACACTCGCCATTTTTAAAAGGCATTGTGGTATTTATCTTTGTGACTTTCGGTATTCCGGGCTTTGTTTACGGTCGCGTTGTTGGCACTATGAAGAACGATAAAGATGTCATTGATGCCATGAGCAAAAGTATGAGCTCAATGGGTATGTACATTGTGCTGGTTTTCTTTGCCGCGCAATTTGTTGCTTTTTTTAAATGGACTAACTTAGGCACAATTTTAGCTATTAACGGCGCCGCTCTTTTACAAACACTGAACCTAACTGGTCCTGAAGTATTCGTGCTATTCATTTTAATGTGTGCATTGGTTAACTTAAGCTTGGGTTCTTCATCAGCACAGTGGGCGGTAACTGCACCTATCTTCGTACCAATGTTAATGCTAATAGGCTACGCGCCAGAAACCATTCAAGCTGCATATCGAATTGGTGACTCGGTTACTAACCTCATCACACCAATGATGAGCTACTTTGGCTTGATACTGGCTGTAGCAACTAAATATAAGAAAGACATGGGTATTGGCACACTGGTTGCGACCATGCTGCCTTACAGTATGCTCTTCTTTGTTGGTTGGGTCGCGTTATTCTACTTATGGGTATTTGTTCTGGGCTTCCCAGTTGGCCCTGAATCACCGATTTATTATCAGCCTTAATCTCTTCTCAAAGAGGTGTAAAAAAGCCAAGCTTTCATAAAGCTTGGTTTTTTTGTACCTGCTGTTGTCGCAATCTAACTTTACTTCTATTATTAACATATTAATTTTCATTATTATTTTGCATGAAACTATTATTTAAGCTGTGGATATTACTACAAGCATTAAGTACATTTAATTTATATGCCAGCCCAACTAAGCAACTTGAAACCGCATTTGCAACCTCGTTAGTTTTAACTGATGGTGACAGTATTACCTTGGGGTTTGGTGATTTTGATCCGCAAACATTGTTTAACTCGCAACATGCTAGTAAAGATGAAGACAGTATCGCACTTAGAAAAAAACTCAAACTCTACAGCATTCCTTATACATGGCAGCTTGATGAGCCAATTTATCAGCACAAACTAAGTTTGACCGGTAGAGTCAGCTATTTAAATCAATCAGATTTTATCTCACTGTATGACAATGTCGCTGACGACTATATTTCAGAAACGGTGTATAACAGCATGATCGGTGTTAATGCAGAGAAAGCGCTTGGATCTAAATGGTCATATCAACTTGGCTTTAACAGTCACTACTTACATTACAACAATGATTACGAGTACAACTCGCCCGAATCTAGACGTAATATACAGCCTTTAGCTGATAATCTTTACACCAACCTAAATAGTAATGCACTAGTACTAAATCCAAATGCGACCATGATTTATCGCCTGCCAAGGCACTGGGGCTATTACGAATACAAACTTAACTTTAATTACTATTATGGCTGGGCCTTGTCTCATCCTGACGGAATGAGTAATGCAGCTCCTGAAACTTGGCGTACACTCAATGGAATTAAAGCTAAGTTTAACATGTTTAAAATAGGCTTTTTTGAGCAAGCTTTTTATATTAAAGGACAGCGAATTGATTTAGGTGGTGATGGTCGTATTGCATTTTCTACAGATCACTTTTATGAATACGGTATCGGCTTTTTATGGGACAGTAGAAAGTGGACGTCATGGTTTGACAACTTTGGCATTGGTATCAACATTCACAACGGTAGTAGCCTCGATGGTGCAGCTATAGTCTTGTACTTTAATGAAATTTAAGTCTATTTTTTAAAGACAAAATTTTTAAACCGACTATATTCTTAGACATAATTAAAATTCATGGAAGATTTAAATGAAACATCACCTCGCAATCGCTTGTTCATTACTTGCCTTAACGGCTTGCGATAATCGCCCTGAACAAACAGCTAAAACGCTACCTCTGCAAGTGAGTGCTGCAGATACCATTTATTATGGTGGCGATATTCTTACAATGACTGGCGATGAACCAGAATATGCACAAGCAATCGCTACCCAAGGTGACAAAATCATCTTTGTGGGTGATAAAACTAAAGCCCTTGAGTTTAAATTTGGCAAAACAAAGCTGATTGATTTACAAGGAAAAACCTTGATGCCAGGCTTTGTAGATGGTCATAGCCATGTCTACGGTGTTGGTTTGCAAGCCATGGTAGCCAATGTATTACCTAGCCCAGATGGTGATGCCAATAGTGTTGAGCAAATCGTTAATATGCTTACAGCCGCACAGAATAACCCTGATTACACCACATTTATTGAAAAAACCGGCGCTATCTTAGGCTTTGGTTACGATGATGCTGAGCTTGATAGATACCCGACTAAAATGGACTTAGACCGCGTTAGCACCGAAAAGCCAGTGATCATCATTCATACCTCGGGGCACTTAAGTGTTGCAAACAGTAAAGCTTTAACTCTGGCTGGCATCGACGAAAACACAGAAAACCCTAAAGGTGGGCTAATTCGTCGTATGGCGAACTCACAAGAACCTAATGGGGTGCTCGAAGAAAATGCACACTTTGGTTTACTGTTTAAACTCATGCAGTCGTTTGATCCTGACTTACAAGATTTAATGCTACAAGAAGGACAAAAGCTCTACACAAAATACGGCTACACCACAGCGCAAGAAGGCCGAGCAACTCAAGAAGCCTATGATTCGATGGTAAGAGCATCAAAGGCTGATAAATTCGTGATTGATGTGGTTGCGTATGGTGATATGGCCACCAGCAGCAGTTTTATGGACTCAACCTATAACAGTAAACACTACACAAATCATTTTCGCATTGGGGGTGTAAAACTTAACTTTGATGGCTCACCGCAAGGGAAAACTGCTTGGTTATCTCATCCATACTTAAAAGCACCTGAAGGCCAAGAGCAAGGTTATGCAGGCTACCCTACTTTTAATGATGGACAAGCTTATCAATATGTAGAAACGGCCTTTGCCAATGGTTGGCAAGTGATGACACATGCAAATGGTGATGCCGCCATTGAGCAATTTCTAGATGCTGTTGAAAATGCCAATAACAAGCTTGGTAAAAAAGACCGCCGCCCTGTACTTATTCATGGTCAAACTATTCGTCAAGATCAGGTAAATCGCCTTAAAGAGTTGGGCATATTTCCATCGCTCTTCCCAATGCATACCTTTTATTGGGGCGATTGGCATGTAAATTCGGTGCTAGGTCACCCCCGTGCCGATTTTATTTCACCCACTCATGCTGTTCGCAAGCAAGGATTAATGTTTAGCACCCATCATGATGCGCCAGTGGCTCTACCAAATGCACTAAGGGTATTAGATGCAACGGTGAATCGCACTACTCGCACAGATAAAGTATTAGGTCCTGAACAACGTGTTTCTGTGTATACTGCACTACAAGCAATGACGACATGGCCGGCGTATCAACACTTTGAAGAGACCTCAAAAGGGCAATTAAAACAAGGGATGCAAGCTGATTTAATTATCCTTGATAATAATCCGTTGAAAATAAAGCCAGAAGAGCTTCATAACTTACAAGTGTTAGAAACCATTAGCCGTGGTAAAACTGTTTACCGCAAAAATTAAACTTAATAGAAGGAATAACATGAAGAGCTTCATATTATTAGCGTGCGCTACTTTACTGTCTTTTTCAGTATCGGCAGCACAAACGACCGCTACACAACTGGATATTCTAAATCTAAAGGCCCAGTCTGAGCATGTATTAACCTCAGGGCAGCCCAATCAAACCGATTTTGCCAAGTTAAAACAACTCGGTGTTGAGAACATCATTAACCTACGTGGTGATAACGAAACAAATTGGTCTGAGCAAGAATTAGTGACTGAGCTTGGCATGAACTATTACCATATTCCTGTGCAATCTAAAGCTGATATTACGATTGAAAATGCCACTAAGCTTCAGGCCTTACTCAATGAGCATCAACAACAAACCACCTTACTTCACTGTGCTAGCAGCAACCGTGTTGGCGCTCTCGTTGCGCTATACAATGCCATAACCTTAAAAAAGCCAATTGATGAAGCTGTCGAGATTGGTAAGCAGTGGGGCTTAAAAAGCCTTGAAGGGGTGGTAAGAACTAAGGTAAACGAAGAAGTTGGTCAGCCATAAGCTGACCAAGTTTTTATTATATTGCTTCAGCTATAGCTGCCATGCATAGCTTAGCTTAGTGAAGAAGGTGCGTTGATCACGCTCAAGACCTTCCAACGAATCGTCTTGGTATCCTTTATCTGAATACCCTAAATAAAACAGTGTTTGTGAGTTAATCTTGTACGAATACACTAACTGACTACCATAATCGCGGTTAGTTTGGCTTACATCAAATCGATAAGCTTCGTTGTTTCGATCGACATCTTCAAACTGCAAAACGAGTTTCAGCATTGAACGCATATTAAATTTATAATAAACGCGTAGATCCGTTAAGTTAGCAGTATAAACACGCTCATTTTGCTCATTATCTAAGTAACTATAGCTGTGCTCCAACTGAACCTGCCAATGATCGTTAATATCCCATGTCATCTCAGGTTCAATGCGGACCATAGTACCTAAGGCTGCATTACTGTAGTCAATTTTGCTGCCATATTGAGCATATAATAAGAAACGGACATCGCGGATGGGTCTAAAACCGCCGTAGATATAGCCTATGTTTTGATTAAAAAACTCACCGGCATAAAATTCATTACGATGGATAAAGCCAATTTCTGTTTGCGATTGCATCTTACCTTTAAAGGTAAAAAAGCCATCGTATTCTTCTTCAAGTAAGTCGCCATTTTGCGCCCAAGTTTTATCCCATTCAGCATTATAGCTGTACTCAGTGATTGCATCATCAGCATCACGGTACCAGGTTTGCCCACCACCTAATTGTATTTGCTCGTAATCAACTTTAGCTTGGTAACCTAAGTCTGAGCGGTATTCTTTACCTATATTTTCGTAATTAGCATAAACTTCGTAATCACGCTTAGTTCTAGTAAATTCAATAGCATAAGCTTGATCTGATTGATTTTTATCAACGCCATAATAATCAACTAAAAATTCTGAGTTAGTGGTATCTGTGCTTGCTACTTGATACTGCAAACTATCTGATTGATTAAACCAGTAGCTGCCATCTAGAGATAACACTGTATTATGGTAATCATCATTTTCACGGTGAGTGCTCATCACACCAATTGTGCCTTTTTGGCCGATATCAAATTGATATCGTCCCGCAACTGCTTGTGTTTTATCTGCTAGATTAGCAAAGCCCGAACCTTGGTTAGTCGGAAGTAAGACACTGGTATTCTGATCGTCAGCGTACATAAAGCCGTAGCTGTGCGCGCCGGTTTTACCTGTTAATTTTAAACCTACATCAGGTTCAGCAATCATTCGCGTATATAAAAGCTCTAGTTGGCTGGTATTAAAATAAGAGGCGCCATCTAAAAAGAATGGACGCTTTTCAGCGTAGTAAATTGAGTAAGTAGTATTTACATCAAGTTCAAGTGAATCGGCCTCGACCTGCGAAAAGTCAGGGTTAATGGTGGCATTAATAACCGCATCTTGCGTCACACCCCAACGTAAGTCCAAGCCCGCTTCAGTATCAATATCGCCATTTTGCCAATCACCAGGCACTGCGTCTTTGGTATCATGGCGAAGCGCAGTTAAAGTTGGCGTAAGCTGAATGTTTTGGCTTTCTGTCATGTTGGCAAAGCCTGTTAGTTTATCAAACTGACAAAAGCTACATTTTACATCTCTGTCAAAACCAACGTTCGACATTTGATAATACACATCACGCGGGTAATTACGCCATACAGCAAAACTCCACGTTAACTCAGCTTGATCTTTTGGAAAGCGAAGAGCAGTGAAGGGAATACGCATTTCAACCACATAGCCATCGTTATTAATTTGCCCTGCACTATCCCAAATGGCATCCCACGATGGGTCTTCCACCCAATCGTCAATATCCGTCATGCGCATATCCCCTTGCGCACCTAGTGGATTTACATAAAACTCATAACCAGTTCGTTCATCGTTGAACGTATCAATCATCAAGGCAACATTGTCATCTTGCCAAAGCGTGTCGCGGTCACGAAGTGCAGCACGAATTTGTGAAGGGTCATCATCTTTTGCAATAAAGCCAACATACAAGTATTTACCATCTTCATACATATAGGCATCAGTTTGTACAAGCGGTGTGCCTTTTTCGGTTGGTTCATTTTGATATTTTAATGGCACTTTTGTGGCTTCTTGCCAATGCGGTTCATCCATTACACCATCAACGCTGATGGACTCTTTTATATGGGCAAGGGAGAACTCTGCTTTATCAAATGCATTGGCATAAAAAGGCACACAGACAACACCAAGTAAAAAAGTAGGGGTGATTATTTTTTTTATAATTCTTTTTAAGTACTGCATAAACATCCATTTAGACACTGACGCGTTAGAAACGCTACTTGACTGATTTTAAAGCGATTGTAATTCAGCATGGTACATTTGTTAATCTAATTCTGCATTTAACACCATAAAAATTAACAAAATACTCCGTTCGTACTATAAATAGAGCCAAAAAAAGCCCCATTGCCAAACAGCAATGGGGCTTTTTGTAGAAAATTTCTTACTTTTTAAGGCTTAGTTTATTGCCTTTCAAAGATTTGCGTACATTTGCGATGCGTGAACGGTTTTTCGCACGAGCCTCGCCAGTTGCCTGACCTGAAGGCTTGTTTGTGCGACTGCGGCGTAAATGTGATGGCTTTTTAACTATTTTATCAATCAATACATCACGGTTACTTACTTCGTAACCAGGTAAAACAATACGCTTAATACGCTGACCAATTAACTTTTCGATATCGAATAACGTGTTTTCTTCTTCACGGCTCACAAATGAAATCGCTTGGCCAGGTTTACCTGCACGACCGGTACGACCAATACGATGAACATAATCTTCTGCAAGCCAAGGTAAATCGATGTTAATTACCCGTGGTAAACCTTCAATATCAATACCTCGGGCAGCTACTTCAGTGGCTACCAGTACGCGAACTTTACCTTCTTTAAATTCACGTAAAGCACGGCGGCGATTACCTTGTGTTTTATCGCCATGACAAACAACTGCAGGAATACCATCAAGATTCAGCTCTTTGACAAGCTCATCAGCGGTTTCTTTCATGTTTACGAAAACAAGTACCTGCTGCCAATTTTTCTTACCAATCAATTCAGATAAAAGCTCTTGCTTACGACGCTCTTCAACTGGATAAACAACGTGTTGCACTGTTTCTGCAGTACTGTTTGTTTGATCTACATGAATGACTTCAGGCTGCTTTAAAACTTTACTTGCAAACTGTTTAATTGCAGCTGGAAAAGTTGCAGAGAACAGTAAGATTTGACGCGCTTCATCACAGCCATTGATAACATTTTGCATATCGCTGATAAACCCCATGTCTAGCATGCGGTCTGCCTCATCAAGCACTAAATGCTTCACTTTAGCTAAGCTAATGTTACCCAAACGAAGTTGGTCAAGTAAGCGGCCAGGTGTTGCAACTACAATATCGACACCCGCTTTTAAGTCATTAGCTTGGCCTGCAAGATTAACCCCACCAAAAAGACAAACAGTTTTTAATTCCGTGTATTTGGCAAACGCTTTAAAATTATTGGCTATTTGCTCTGCTAATTCACGAGTAGGCGCTAACACTAGGGCACTTGGCGCATTCTTATCACTAACAGCAGATTCTGATAACTTTTGAATAATAGGCAATGCAAAAGCAGCCGTTTTACCGGTGCCTGTTTGCGCACTAACAAGTACGTCTTTGCCTTTTCTTACCGCAGGAATTGCACTACGTTGAACGGGAGTAAGCGTTTCGAAATTAAGCTCTTCTAATGCCTGTAAAAGCTCAGAAGAAAAACTAAATGATTTAAAATTCATGCTGTATAACCTGCGGCCATTATATCAAGGGTCGCAAATTATACAGAAAAAAAATGACTTTAGTTAGTTATAACTTAACTAAAGTGCCTTTTAATGCCACACCAGCGATAAATGTACCCGCACCACATTGATATTCGGTTTGGCTAACAAACTCACGTTTCTTGTAGTACGACTGAATATTTACAACCGCATTCATGCCTTCACGTACAGCACGCTCTTGTAATGCTTTTAAAGCACTAAGCATTACCCACTCACAGGCTTCACGGTCCGTTTTATTAAACGCGTTGGTTTTCTTATTGGTGATAACTTCACCATACTTAGTTTTAATGGTGTTATAACTTTGATCAGCAAAGTAAAGTGGAATATCTAACAGTGCTTGTTTCGCTTTACTGGTTGCAAGTAATGCTTGTATAGGTAGGGTTTGTATATCATCACGTGCAAAACTTTTTACTGAAAACAAACAAGCAACTAAAACACATGTAAGGATAAATAATTTCATTTAAAAATTCCTTCTATAAAATTTCCAAGCAACCCCAAAACCGACCGAAACATTATAATCTTGCTTCACTAGCGGGCTTGCATCTTGTTGACTGTCAGCAAGGTGATGATATTTAACAAAACCACCTAACCAATACTTTGGTGTGTCAAAATGTACCCCAATTGATACATCAGCACCAGAAAAACCTGAACGGCTTGAGTATGCTTGGCGAGTTTCATTGCTATGTAAGTCACTCACCCCATAGTAGTAATCAAGGTATTTATCGGTAGCAAAGTTGATATTGCCACGAAACGCTAATGAAAATTGTGAATCCGCCTTTTCGATGATCGGCACTCGATAATACACACTTGGTCCATAACGCCAACCAATATCATCAATACCAGAGAAATCCGTTGCAATGGCTTTGCGTGCAAACAGGCTTAAATACAAGTGCTGTTTAGCGTTTGGTTCACCTATTAGGTAGTAATTAAGTGAAGGCCCTAATTCAAACACCCAATCTAGATCATCCATACCTTCTCGGGCTTTATTGTCTTCACTGTCAACCGCAAGCCCCACATTGGCAGATAAATCTAAATGAAGATTTTCTTGTTGCCACAAAAAACCAGTGAAATTGTTGCGGTCGATGGCCATTTTATCGCTTTGATAACGAAAATAAGGCACAGGCAATAAGTAGTGCTCACTTTCATCCGATCCCAAATAATGTGGGATATCAGCATAAAACAGGCCAGCGCCTAGCTCCATTTTTGCAGCACCTTTTTCTGCACTATCTTCTGCAGCATAAGCATTAAAAGTTAGAACAAATAAAATACTTAAAATGCAGCGGTTGATCATGCTTGCCACTTTTTAAAGATTAACGACGTATTGATGCCACCAAACGCAAAATTATTACTCATGATGTAACCTGTTTGCATTTCACGGCCATTACCCTTGATATAATCTAAATCAGCGCACTCAGCATCGACATCAGTTAAATTGATAGTAGGTGCAAACCAACCATCATTCATCATGTTAATACTTGCCCATGCTTCAATGGCACCACACGCTCCTAAGGTGTGACCTAAATAGCTTTTTAATGAGCTAATTGGTTTCTTCCCAAGGGCATTGAAAGTCGCCAGAGATTCCGCAATATCACCACGGTCCGTTGACGTACCATGGGCATTTACATAGCCAATCTGACTAGCAGTAAGCTGTGCATCATTCAGTGCCATTTCGATAGCTACTTGCATTGTTTCTGCAGTGGGCTGCGTGACATGTTGACCATCTGAGTTACAACCAAAACCGACTAACTCAGCATAAATAGTCGCTCCACGGGCAACAGCGTGTTCATACTCTTCTAAAATGAGTGTGCCCGCGCCTTCACCAATAACGAGACCGTCACGATTTTGATCAAATGGCCGTGGCGTGCTTTTCGCAGCATCGTTTTTGGTGCTTGTAGCATATAAGGTGTCAAATACCGCGGCTTCAGTGATGCACAACTCTTCTGCACCACCAGCAACCATGGCTTTTTGACGGCCATACTTAATGGCTTCGTAGGCATAACCTATCCCCTGAGAACCTGATGTACACGCAGAGCTTGTGGTGATCACTCGGCCTTTTAAGCCAAAAAAAACGCCCACATTCACTGGTGCTGTGTGAGCCATCATTTGGATGTAACTAGTTGCCGTTACGCCAGTCATTTCACCAGTTTCCATCATTTTCGCAAAAGCTAATAATGGTGGCGTTGACCCCGTTGACGAACCAAAGGCAATACCTGTTGAACCATCGGTTAGACTTGGGTGTTCGAGCAGACCAGCTTCTTCTAAAGCAAGCTCTGTGGTTCGCGTCGACATCATAGCAACGCGCCCCATTGAGCGAACTTGTTTGCGTTTGTAGTGACTCGGTTTACTAAAGTGAGTAACAGGTGCGGCTAATCGAGTGTTTAATTCTGGCGCAACATCCCAGTCAGTCATGTACTGAACGGCATTTTCACCTTTTTGCAAAGCTGATTTAAATTCGCCCCATGTATCACCTAATGCGGTGATAGCAGACATACCTGTAACAACAACGCGCTTCATTACACCATACCGCCGTTCACAGAAATAACTTGGCGTGTGATATACGCGGCGTCATCTGAGCATAAAAATGACACCGTGCCAGCCACTTCATTAACTGAGCCCATACGTTTTAATGGGATCATTTTTAGCATTTCATCAACTGGTAAATCGTCTGTCATTTCGGTTTCGATTAATCCAGGTGCCACACAGTTAACGGTGATCTTACGCTTAGCAAGCTCGAGCGAAAGCGCTTTTGTCGCACCAATTATGCCCGCTTTCGCTGCACTGTAGTTTACCTGCCCGCGATTACCAGCAATCCCTGACACTGATGCCATAGTTACGATACGTCCACCTTTACGACCTTGCACCATTGGCATCACCGTTGGATGAACCACGTTGTAAAAACCATCAAGGCCGGTACGGATCACCTTATCCCAGTCATCACCTTGCATTGCTGGAAACGCCATATCATTAGTGATACCAGCATTACAAATCACGCCGTAATAAGCACCATGCTCAGCGATATCTGCTTCAATTTGTTGTTTAGCAAGCTCTCTGTCGCACACATCAAATTGCAATAAGCTTGCGTGGCGACCAAGGACACTAATTTCTTGACAGGTTTGCTCTGCTTCAGCCACACCACTGCGACAATGAACAGCGATATCAAAGCCATCGTTAGCTAATCTAAGAGCGATTGCTTTGCCTATTCCGCGGCTTGAGCCTGTGACTAAAATACGTTTTGTCATTGATTTTCTCTTATAAACTGCAATGGGTCCTGTGGTTGAAACACATTAATTTTAGCTTCTGCTAAGCATGTTTCATCGCTATGTATTTCACACTCAAATACACTTAACCCTGATTCTTCTTGATATAATTTTGTGACCGATACTTTAAGCGTCTGCTCGTTTTTAAATACCGGGGCATAGGTTTTATATTTGCGCGTACCAATTAAAAAGCCAATTTGAACTTCATCCCCTTTGTCCTTTGCCAGCGCACCAGCGTAGGCCGCGATAGTTTGCGCCATATATTCACAGCCAATATAACTAGCAACTCCATTTAAGCTTTGATCATAAAACGGACTTTTTGGGCTAATATCAACTTCGCAGCAACCTGACTCTTCGCTGTAATTACTGAGACGATTGAGCAAAATCATTGGTTTTCTGTGAGGGACTACTTGCTCAATTTTATAGTGATTCATTTAGATGTCCTAATACTACACTGACATTATTGCCACCAAAGGCAAATGAATTTGATAAACAGTGATTAATTTCTGCTTTTTCTGACTGCGTTATTAAGCCAATTTCAGCTAAAGAGTCATCCTCAGTAACCTGATTCCACACTAAATCATTAAACTCTGGATAAGCTAGGTATAACCAACATAACCCAGCCTCTAAAGCACCTGCGGCTCCTAAAGTATGCCCGGTTAAATGTTTAGAGGAGCTCACCTTGGTATTTTGACCAAACACTTCACTGATTGCCAAAGATTCCATTGCATCATTTTGCGGCGTTGCTGTCCCATGAGCATTTATGTAGTCGATATCTGATGGCCTTAAATTCGCGTCTTGTAACGCCATTGTCATAGCAGCTATTGCACCAGAACCATCAGCAATCGGAGCTGAAATATGATGGGCATCAGAGCTTTCACCACCACCTAAAAAGGCGATACTTTGTTTTGTATGCTGCTCTTTACTCATAACAAATAACGCTGCGGCTTCACCAATATTAATGCCTGCTCTGTCAGCGCTAAATGGCTTACAAATTTCATCACTGATAGAAGATAACGAATCAAAACCATTGATAGTGAGTTGACACAAGCTATCTACCCCGCCACAAATCACCACATCGGCTAAATCGGCACTAAGTAAGGCGCGAGCACTAATAAGCGCCTTGGCACTTGAACTACACGCAGTTGAAATACTATAACAGGGCCCGTTTGCAGCGAGCTTTTTGGCAATGTAATTGGCCGGAGCGACGAGCGCTTGGTCGTAATAATCAAATCCCTCTGGCCACTTTCCCTGCGCCGCATGGGATTTTCGGCCTCTTTCACCTTCTTGAATGGCTGCAGTACTAGTACCAATAACCACTGCAATACGGCTGCTCGGAATGTTTATGCTTGCTAATGTGTCTGCAATTTGCGCCAGCGCTAAATCGATTAGCTGATAAAATCGCATTGATGCTGTTAATGGCAACTCATTAACCAAGCCGACAAAGGTTGGACGCTGCTCAAATGCAAGCGACGTCACCTCTGTGAGTGTTTGTTTAGGTTGTAAGCTGATACTTTGCATTGTCTGTTGGTGACCAACTCCCAATGCACTAACAATACCTAAGTCGTTAAGCCAAAATGGCATAATCAATTAACCCTTTGAAATTTAATTTTGTAATTTCGCTGATAGTTTACAAGTTCTGTTGCACCGTCTAAATAGCGAATTTCACTAATTAACTGCTCACCCTGATATAAACGTCGCGTCGTTCCTTGTTCAACTAGGTTCAAGCCATAAAGCTGAGAGTTCAGCACAGTAACAGGCCAGTGCACAAGCATGATATCAGCGAGAATATAACGAGGATCAACAGCGTTGATTGGGAGCATTTTTTCGCTTTTAATTGGCCCAAGTGGCGCTTTCTCTAATTGAAAAATAGGCATACCTTGAGCTGTCATAACAGCCAAGTTGATACCTGTTTCACTATTTAAACTCAGCTGCGCTAGTAACGTATACTGCTCATCACCATGGCGTACTTCAAGCACTTGCTGCCAATTATCAGCAACTAATGACGGAGGTGGATCAAGCAAGTAAATTCCTGCATTTGGCGCTAAATCAACGCCCGTTTTTACAGCAAATTCACTGGCACAACTAGCCACTAATATGCTCAAACTTAAAAGCAAAGAGCGTGTTAATCGCGACATAATTCAACCAACGTATTTAAGCGTTTGTTGCTTTGTTTTACAAATGGGTTTTGTAAATCCCAGGCATAGCCTGCAAGAATAGCACTGATCATCTCGCGAATTTGTTGGTTTTTCTCACTGTAAAAAATCACGTCTTGAAATGAGCCATCATACCAAGCACTAACGTAGGTTCTAAAGCAATTAACTCCTTGTTGCAAAGGCTCACTGTAATCGTTTTTGAAATCAACTTGCTCACCACGTAAGTAGCTATCAACTAAAGGAGCAACCAATGAGGCTGATTTTAACGCAATCGTCACCCCAGATGAAAACACCGGATCTAAAAATTCACCTGCATTACCAAGTAGTGCAAAATGCTCACCATACAAGCTCGACACATTAGCAGAATAGCCTTTGATAGCACGCGCTTCGCCAATTGCTTCACGATTGGCTAATAACTCACTTAAATAGCTGTCTTGCTCGATAAATTCATTTAAGCCAGCGAGTGGTTGTTTATCCTCAAGCTGCTTTGGTTTACCAACTACACCAATGCTTGCCGTACCATCACTAAATGGAATCAACCAATACCAAATATCTTTATGCTCTGGATGAACATTAATTAAGATTTTTTCACGGTCAAACTGGGGATCGGTAATATTATCTTTAAAATGGCTGAAAAAAGCCCAGCGTACAGGGAAATTTGATGCTGACTCTAAATCAAGTAAGCGAGGTAATACTCTGCCAAAACCACTGGCATCAAGTACAAAACGCCCTTTAATTTGATAGCGTTGCTGGTTTTCATCTGTAACATCAAGTAAAGCGCCATCTTCACAATCGGTGTACGCAAACACGCTATGCTGGTAACGTATTTCAGCCCCCTGCTGCATGGCACCATCGGCTAAGCATTTATCAAAGTCCGCACGTTTTACCTGAAAAGTCGTGCCAGGGCCTTCGCTAAATTTTTCGGTAAAATCGATCGTTGTGTGGTCGCCCCGACGCTGAAACGCCGCACCATTTTTAAACTGAAAACCAAGCGATTGTGCCTGTGCTTGCACCGCTTGCTCAAGGTCTGCCTCAGCTAAAAAGCTCATGCACTGAGGTAATAAACTTTCACCAATCGAAAAACGAGGAAAGGTTTGCTGCTCTAACATCACCACATGCCAACCTTTTTTCACTAGTAAACTGGCTGCCACTGCACCTGAAGGGCCAGCACCAATAATAACAACATCAGCCTGTTGAACTTGATTATTCACCTATTATTTTCCTTATTTTTAGGTAATGCAATACTGAGCGGCGCAAGGATATAGATACATACTAACCCCACTAACACCGTTAGTCCGAAACTGAAAATAGCTGGTGTTTTCGAAACAGCCAACATGCCAAATACCCACATCGATGAAGCCGCTGATAAACTAATTGCAAGCACATTGCTAGGACTTAAATTATTAACTTGATAAAACACCAAATAATCAATTGCCAAGGCTAATATCAATAAACAGCCTAACAGATTAAAAATCGATAGCTGAGATTGCAGCGCACTGCAGAGCAGCAGTACTGCAGAAGTTGTTAGTATAAGCACTAAAATTTGCTTACATGCTGTTTTAAAACCAAATTTAACGCTAAAAAGTAATAACGCAAAGATCATCGCAATGGCCAGTGTCACCAGTAACGAATTTGAGTAATGGCTTAAACCTTCGCTTATCATCGCAACTTTATCGTAAACAATTAAGTCTGTAGAAGCGTTGGCCAAATCCTTAAGCTCGGATTTATTTACACCGGTTACCATAAACCAGCTTGCGGTGAGTGTATTGTTTGAGATCACTTGGTTAGCGATTAACGGCGCTAATGGTGAATTAAGTGCCGCGTTTAAATCAAGCATTGATGTTGAGAGCTCAACAGGCGTCCCTGTCATTTGGCTAACCACACTCATGGCTTGCTGGGCCGAATGTAATTGCTCGTAGTTTTGTTTTTGCAATTGCTTACTAGGCACTAAGTCACTAAGCATCAATACGTTACCATTGAGCCCAGTTATTTTTGTCTTGAGTGTTTCTTGTTTTTCTAGTAATTGCTGCGCATTATCGGCAAATAAAATCATGATTTGGCCATTATCTTTTCCTAATAAAGACATATGCAACGCTTCGTTTTGCATTAAATCAGCAGGACTTGCATTTAACAGCTTTACATCATCATTAATCACAGGGGGTTTTAGTAAGGCAAAGGCACTCAGTAGCACTAACATCAGCATGCTGAGTTCAACGCGATAATGCGTTAATCGTTTTAAATAACCACTTAACATGTTTGCTAATCGATGAGCAGCAGCGTTAATGGTTAAACCAGCTTGCCAATAGGGAAATAAGATACGGGTGCAAAGCCAAGCTGTAACTAGCCCTGCAACAACAAATACGCCTACTTGACTGAGTAACTGTACTGGCGAGAAAAACAAACTCGCGTAACCGAGTATAGTGGTTAGTAACGACAGCAACAGCGCCAGTTTGAGCCCTTGGCTAAAACCTTGCGGCTGCTCGGTTAAATCAAGCATGCCATGAAATGCATAATCAATGGCAATACCAATCAGCGTCACTGCAAACACCATGGTTAATACATGCACCTGACTAAAAATACTGATCAGCGCAATGGTGCCGCCAATAGCGGCGCTTATCACGGTTACAGAGGCCAGCCACAATGCATTTATCGAGCGAAACACCCACACCACCATCACAATAAGCGCCAGCAAGCTCACCGAACCAAACAAGGTCATTTCAAATTTGGCTTGCTGCGCATTTGCTGCGGTATGAAATAAAGCACCGGCATAGCGAATTTGTGTATCGGGATAGCGGCTTTCAAGCTCAGCGATATAGGTAACTATCTCATTGCTCAAAGCTATTGATTGATTTATTGAAAAGGCATTGTCAGCACTTTGCACGAATAACATTAAATACTCATCACCTTGATAGTTAATGTTAATTCGGCCATCTTGCAGCTCAAATTGCTGCATGTGCGCCATTGCCTCGGATAAGAACCCCGCTGTAGCAAGCGTAGGGTCTTGGTTGATAGTACTTGAAACAAAAGGATCAGCGACTTTACTCAACTGATTAAAGTAATACTGTTGAAAGCGATTAGCATCGCCAATCGCTTGCTTATATTCCTCGGAAACTAAATGCCCTGCGTACTGACCGTAAAATGCTGCCAACTGGGATATTTCTGGTAACTTAAAACGAGGCTCAATGTGTTTGCTCGCCAGCCATTGATGTAATTCATCATAAGCTTTTACTGCTTTCTCACCACGAAAAGAAAAGCTCAACTGCTGTTTGTTAGCTGAAAAAAAGTGTTCTTCGACTTGCTGTAAACGCGGTTCTGACTTTGGCAACAAAGCCAAAATATCATTATTCAACGTAGGCTGTTTTAGAATAAAAACAGCCACTAAGGCGCTAACTAATAGGCTCAGCCAAGCGAGCGTTAGGCCCCATGCTTTCACTGTTTTTGCTCATTGTGAGGATAAGCAAAGCGTAATACAGTAAAGTTACCATTTGCTTCTTGAAGACGCACACGGCTCACTTGCTCTGCTGCTACACATAATTCGAACTGACTAAATAGCTGCTTTAGCAGGTCATCTTTAGGTAATAAAGTCTGACAACCGGGCTCTGCATGATCTGTCATCGTAAATTGCTCAGCAAGTGCCACTTCATCATGCTTTAAAATCGCTTGCAGTAAATTAACGTAAGGCTCTGCGCCTTTTTGTAGCTGCGGCTCATCTTGAGCGTTAAGGGTATATACTTGCCCTTGCTTGATTAATAGCGTGCTTTTAACCGGAGATTCAACCTGCCAAGTGAGGCCATCTTCAGCAAGTTCAAACGAACCTGTTGATATAAAAGGTTTACTAAATCCTTTAAAATGCTTCTCTTGGCTAAATGTGCCTTGCTCTGTCACTGCGCTTGATGCAAACACAGGAAAAAAAACTAGCACACTCAGTAACAACACGCTTAATCGCATTAAATCACCTTTTGAAGTTTTTCATGTAAAACAGGCGGCGAAACAAACTGCATTTCTTTTTTCTCTATATCAACCGCAACTTGGATAGTCGTTGCTTTGGTTAACTTTTTACCTGTAGCGCAATCAGTGATTACGTAATCGATACGTAATCGTGTTTCATATTCTTTTAAGTACGCATCAACGCGGATTTTTTGTGTGAACAATGCTGAGCCGACGTACTTAATATGCATGTCAATAATCGGCCACGCATAGCCAGACTCTTGCATTTGCACATAGTCATAGTCAAACAAACGCAGTAATTCGCAGCGCGCGACTTCTAAATAGCGCGGGTAATTACCATGCCATACCACATTCATTGGATCGCAATCATGAAAAGGAATTTCAATCTCAACATGAGTGCTCAGCAACGAGCCACGACTATGCATATAAACTCCAACGTTTTGTTTGAATAGCGTCAACCGTATAGCGAAGAACAGCTTCTAGTGGACGGTCTTCATCAAGCAGCGGGAAAAACTCGCTAATGTCTTGATACATACTTTGTACATCACTAGTTAAACTAGCAAACTCAAGCTCACCACTGTTAATACGTAAACGTAGACCTTGAATACTCGCGAGCAACGTACTAGCAACAACTTGTTCAGTAAGCTGCAATATCCGTAAACAATCTCGCGCTGCTATGGTTCCCATACTCACTTTATCTTGGTTATGACACTCGGTCGAACGAGAAAACACACTCGCTGGCATGGTCAGTTTTAGCGCTTCAGCAGTGTACGCACTAGCACCGATTTGCACCGCTTTAAAACCATGGTTAATGTAACGGCGCTCATCGTTACTTGCCGATAGATTAGAGGGTAACCCATTGTTATAGCGTGTATCCACTAACGATGCTATTTGTCTGTCAGCTAAGTCTGCTAAATTTGCCACAGCCGTTTTCATGCTATCCATCACCATTGCAATATGGCCACCATAGAAATGGCCACCATGCAGCACGTGTTCACCTTCACCATCAATAATTGGATTGTCATTCGCCGAATTTAGTTCATTTTCAATCATTTGCCTAAACCAAGGCAAACTATCTTGAAGAACACCAATAACATGTGGGGCACAGCGAATTGAATACCTATCTTGCAAGCGGTCAGCGTTACGCGGGTGCTCTACATGGTTTAAGTCTCCACGGATCCATGCAGCTACTTGCTGTTGCCCTGGATGTGGCTTCACCGAAAACAAAATATCATCAAAGTGATGACTGTTACCTTTTAATGCAAGGCTTGCAAGGGCTGTTATACGGCTGGTCAATTTAGCTAAGTAATCTGCTCTATCATAAGAAAGGCATGCCAATGCAGTCATTACGGCAGTCCCATTCATGACTGCCAACCCTTCTTTTGGGCGTAGCTTTAATGGCTTTAAGCCAAGCTCCTGCATCACCTCTAAACTGTTTTTAATTTCGCCTTTGTAATACACATCGCGCTCACCAACCATGGCACCGGCTACATACGAAAGCGGAGTTAAATCACCACTGGCTCCCACCGACCCTTCTTGTGGAATTACCGGTACAACATTGTAATTTAAAAAGTCACGTAATAAGTTCAACATATCCCAGCTAACACCAGAATACCCCTGTGAAAGCGAGGTTAAACGGGTCGCTAAAATAGCGCGTCCTTGGGCTAGATTAAAAACATCGCCAAGGCCACATCCATGAAAACGAGTAAGATGCAGTGGTAGCTCATTGACTAAATCAAGCGGCACTTTTACGGTTACCGAGTCGCCATAACCTGTGGTAACGCCGTATATCACGCCATCATCTTCAAGCAACTTATCTAAAAACGCTACGGCGCTGTCTATTTTACTCGCAAATTGACGGTCTGATGTTAACGCTACAGCACCTTGCTCTAATGCAATATGAACAATATCTTCAATCGATAAACGCTGCTCGCCAAATACGGTAGTCGTGTGCTTTGACACCTTAGTTCTCCTTGTTTTGACCACGAGACACATGCTCGTCATTTTGCCAAAAATCATAAAAATTAAACCATTGATACGGATAGGCCGCAGCGTAAAAACTGAGCCTTTGCGCATAATCACTGACAATTTGTTGTAATGTTTGTTGTCTCGTTTTACGCGGTAAAACGAGCTTGTCGGCGTATTTTTCAAAAATCACGCGGTAAAATATTTCGCCATTCGGCTTTTTATCTTTTAAACAAAACAGGTGAAACACCGGACAATCTAATAGCGCAGCTAATATGAATGGCCCTTGTGAAAAAGGGGCTGGCTTACCTAAAAAGTCAGCTTCGATTACTCTTCCTGTGGTGGTGGTACTGGTTCTATCACCGACAATCACCACTATTTCACCCTGCTCGACTTTTTCTTTAAGCATAATCGCCATATCTGGGCCAAGATCGGTTACTTGAATGAGGTTTACCGCAACATCCGGATTAATACTTTTCAGTAATTTATTAAACTCAACGGCATGATGAGTAAACACCAATACATTAATCGTTTTACTGTTTCTGTGTTGGCTAAGGGCCCTACATACCTCTAAGTTGCCAAGATGCGAGCCGATAAAAATAGCCCCTTGCTGTTGCTCATCAAGTTGTTTAAAAAGCGCTTCGTTAGTGTAAAGAATGTTATGTTGCTGTATCCGCCCAAGCCAAGCATCTATTTTGTCAAAAGCGCTGTCTGCAAAGCAGCGAAAATGACGAAAGCTGTCACGCCAAGTAACGGCTTTACTATTACCATTCACCTTACGCGCTTGGGTTAAGAATGTATGTGATGCTTGGCGGGCAGTTTTGCCTGTTAAAAACAAATAAAACACCACTGGAAACAGCACCAGCCACAAGCCTTTACGACCAAATACGCGATAACACACAAGCAATATCTGCATGCCAAAGCGATTGCCACGTTCTTGCATTTTTGACCAGTGCTTTACAGCCATTAGCCAGCCACCTTACGCCAAAGTAGCTTAGGTGAGCGTAGCAACATGCCAAAGAATAAACGCGTATGTAGCCAAGAAATTCCCACGTTATCGTGTAAGGCTCGAAAGTGAGATACGCCATTTTCAGGGTAAATGACCTGGGTTGGCAAAAACGTGACTTTTACACCTTGCCAATAAAGCCTGACCAAAATCTCGATATCAAAGTCCATGCGCTTGCCAAGCGGTTGCTTTGTCATTAATTGTTCAACAGCTGCTAATGGATAAACCCGGAACCCACACATTGAATCGACAATATCAAAGCTTAGGGTTTCCACCCAAACCCAAAAATGGGTGATATAACGGCTCAAATAACGGTGCTTAGGCACTGAGCTGTCATAAATTGGACAACCGCTGATCACTTTTTTCGGTGATTCATTACTCAGTTCAATCAACTTACTAATATCTGCTAACGAGTGCTGACCGTCTGCATCAACCTGAATAGCATGGCTAAACCCTTGTTGATAGGCAGCCAACAACCCAGTTTGGACGGCCCCACCCTTACCTTGATTTTGCTCATGGCTTATCAAGGTTAAAAAGTCGTACTGAGTGTCAAGCTCTGCAAATACTTGCTTGGCATCTTCGTCACTACCATCATCAACCATGATAATTGGCAGCTGTAATTCTTTTAGCTCGTAGATTACAGCAGCGATAGCATGTGTATGATTGTAATTAGGAATAACAATACAAAACTGGTTCATGGCTTAATCACAAAATACAATTCGACCAGACGCATGTTGGCCTTTGTCTGATTGATAGCTAAACAAGCACTTACCTTTTGCATTACGCTCAAGGGTTAGGTTTACCGTCATATCAGGCATTGTTACTACCTGAAACTTTAACACTTCTAAATCTTGTACAAGTTTGCCAAAGCCTAAATATTGCTGAGCATATTTTACTGCCCAATCAAGCTGTACTACACCTGCTAAAATTGGCGCATCAGGAAAATGACCACGAAAATAATCTAAATCAGCAGCAATGGTTAACGCTAAACTCACGCAATTTTCTGTTTGTGATAAAACGGCCACCTCTGGGGTTACGTTATTCAGGCTTGGCAAAATACTGCTCCAATGTTTTTAAACTTAATTTAGCTTGGCTGTTAAAAGGAAGTGCATCGATGTAGCGCCATTTACGTGGTAAGCAAATACGTTCAAAGCGGTTTGAGAGGTGCGCTTGTAATGCGCGGTTTATTGCTAATTTACCCTGTTGTTCAAGCTCTTTATTAGCTTCATCACTGAGTACAACCACCGCACCAATTTGTACACGCTTGGCTGGAATAACCACTACTTTTACTTCTTTTACCCAGTCATGGTTTTGCAGATAACTCTCAAGCTCATCTAAATTTAAACGTTTTTCTTCAATTTTTATCGTTCTGTCTATACGGCCCAACAGTTTAAATTGACCATTTTTATGAACGAGTGCTCTATCATCTAAAGGAAAGTTCGATTGCTCTAAAATCGCAGAATCTAGCATCAATCGCCCTTCATGATTTAACGATAAAAAATTACCATTAAACGGCTGCCATGGTACATCAACCGCAGCCTGTGTAACTTGACGATAAGCAATGCCGCCTGTTTCAGTACTACCAAAGACTTGTGTCGCCGGGAGAGCTAACTGATTAAATAAAGTTTCGGCATGCTCATTATTGAGTGGTCCCCCAGAGGAAAATAACCACTTAATTTTATCGCGTTCAGGTATTAACACATTATCAGCACATAAACGGCCAAGCTGTGCTGGGCTTGAAACGAGCACAGCATATCGAATGGTTTTTAACCTTTGCGCGATATGTTCTGGATACTGAATTTGCTCGCTATCAATTATATGACCCTTAGACAACGGCCAAAGTAAACGGAACAATAAGCCATAAATATGTTGATGCGATACGGTCGCTAAAAACGTAAATTGACGTGGTAAGTCAAATGATATTGATAATACTGCGAGTTCTCGGTTTAATACCCGCCACGGTTTCACAATCGGTTTAGATTGTCCTGATGAGCCTGACGTATAAAATATAACGGCAGTATTCATAGGCCATTGTAAACGGTTAGTTCGCAAAGGCCTGTAACCTTGGCTGTGCTCAAGGTTGGTAAATAGTACATCGTCATCGATATTAGTCGCATCACCAGCAAAAAAAGCAGACTGCGCAAGCAATAAACTTAGTGTTTCATTCTGACCATTAGGTGGAAGAATAACATTATGACCACTACAGGCTAAAGCAAATAAGCGCACTGCAAATTGGTAGGTATCAGGGTGAAATAGCACCACATGGCTGCCAGATTTCAGTGCAGTTAGCTTACTTTGAAAAGCCGCAATATCAGCAAAAAACTGTGTCTGTGTTATTGGCTGCCCTGCAACAACAAATGCAGCATCAGGGTGAAATTTCAGGTTACTCGCTACCATTACTTTTAACCTTTTGTCTAACAAGCCATTCCACAAGGCCCAGGAGAGCTATCAAAATATAGGCTATTAATCCGTTGTACAGAGTCCATGTCTTTAACGAAGTAAATAGGCTAGTGTATAAAGCAATAATGCCATTAATAATAAAAAATACGCACCATACTTTAGTAACTTGACGCGTGTAATTGACCCCTTTTTCATCAAGCTCAGGCTCTTTAATTCGAGCAAAACTCTCAATGACTGTTGGGCCATTTTTCAGCGAATAAGCAAAGGTGATTGCCATTACTGTATTTATAATGACTGGGTAAAGTTTTAAGCCCAGATCACTGTTAAAAAACTGCGTTGTTGCTAAAGCGATAATACCCAAAATAGAGGCGGGTTTTATCCATGGCATAGATTTGAGCAGCTTTTTGCTAAGCAAAAGCCTTAAGCCGACCAATACCATCAGTACCAAGCTCACTTGCCTTATTGAGATATGCTGTAATCCAAAATACACAATAAATGGGTATAAAGATAAGCACACTAAGAGCAGTGTTGTGGTTATCGCTTTGAGCATAATAATGTTTATGAAACGAGCTTTTCTACTTCATTTACAACATCTTGCACAGTACGCACTTGCTTAAATGCATCCGGCTCAATTTTCTTGCCAGTGATTTCGCGTAGTTTTACAACTAAGTCAACAGCATCAATGCTATCAAGATCTAGGTCTTGATACAGGTGCGCATCTAGGCTGATATCATCAGCATCGATCTCAAATTCATCTACTAAAATGCCCTGTAAAACGTTGTAAATGTCAGCAGCGGTTTTCATGCTTATTCCTACTTCTAAGTCTGTATTATGATTGGTGTTGGTTAATAAATTCTGCCAGTGCATCTACTGATGCAAAATGGGCTTTTGTTTGTTCTGAGTTTGCGTCAATTTTAACGTTAAACTCTTTTTTAATGGCTAAACCAAGCTCAAGCGCATCGATGCTATCTAGACCTAAACCATCAACAAATAGAGGTTGGTCATTTTCAATATCATCCACGGTAATATCTTCAAGATCTAAGCTGCTAATGATTAATTGTTTTATTTTGTTCTTTAGTTCAGTCATAGGTGCCTGAGTTCCTCTGAAAAGTAATGTTGCAAATCACGGGTTAATTGTCGTGCTTGCATAGCGGGTTGTTCATTATTAAGTGTGTCATTAAATGTAAATGGGTCACTGGCAAAGCGCATTTCAAAATGCGCTTTTGTTGCTGCGACGCAATACCATGGTGTGCCTTTGGTCAAAGTACTTGGTTTCATACTAATCAGCACTGAGGTAATAGGAGCTTTACAGCGAGCAGCAATATTCGCAGCACCACGCTTAAATTTTAACTGTTCACCAGGGGTTGTGCGGGTGCCTTCAGGAAAGATAATCAGGTTATTTCCAGCAGCAAGTGATGCTTCACATTCGTTTAGTAACTCTTGTGGGTCTTCATTACTAATATAACCTGTGCCCTTAATTACACCGCGCATAAATGGATTTTTAAATAGATGAGCTTTGACCACGCAGTCAGCATTTTTAATGACAGATATCAGCACCACGACATCAATTAATGAAGGGTGATTGGCAAGTACAAGTTGCCCTTTAAGATCATGAAATCGCTGTTTATCATGCACCGAAAAATGGATAGCACCAGTGTAATGCATCAAGGCAACAAAAAATTTAAAACTATAATGAACCGTTAAACGCGCTTTTTGCTTACGTTTTGCTTGGCAGGGTTCAAATAAGCGTTGGATAGGTAAAACCAATAAGGTTAGAAGAATACCGCCAAAACCAAATACAGTAAAACAAAACCCCGTTGCCAATACACGCCAAATTTTATTCAACTTTATATAAAAGTTAGTCGCCATGGTACTGTAGCATCCAAGCTGATTGTTGATGTGAAAGCAGCGATTGTGTTCCTTTGCTTGTTAAAGCAGCTGCCAATTGCAAACTCAATGGTAAACATGAGTCACTTTGCGTATGTTCTGATTCAGGAAGTTTTATTAATTCAAAATACGGCTTACCGATCTGTGCTTTTGATAATACAAACGACACACTATGAGCAATTTGTTGCTCATCGCTAAATGGTAAGTATTCATCGGGTAATACGCTTTCGGCATGGGCTATTAAAATTTGCTGCTCAACACCAATATGAACACGTGCAAAGCCATCGATCATGGCAGAAATAATACTGTCTTGCCCACCTGCGATGGCATTCATTGGTGCTTTATTTTTTGCAATAATAGAGAACAACCCGGTTGCGGCATTGTGCACACTCAAACCAAATGCGGTAGGAGAAAGAGGCTCTTGTTCAACTAGTGAATGTAATAGATTCGCCGTTTTTGGTAAGTCGCCATGACGCGATGAAAAATTTACGGCGAGCTGCTCGTGATTCCCTTGTGCTTGATGCATAGTATGAAGAGCCATTTTCATGAAAGGGCTTAAACGGCGACGCTGCATAGGTGCAACCCAGCTTAAATCAAGGTCGAGAAGATCGAGGTGGCTTAATCCTGCTACTTGTTGCTCGGGTGCAACCCATAAACACAGATTATCAACAACAAATTTCACAAGTATTATTCTTATAACGCCAAACGATTGCTAATTTTACCTATTAGCTACAAAAAAGTAAAACAATGGTGCTTAATTACAAAAGTAATTAAGCACTCATTCATTTTTATCGTAAAATGACGTCTTTTTCAGCTAAAAGTTGTGCTTTTTCGCCTACTATATCAGCAATATCAAGTTCGTTAATATATGCTAACCCTATTTTTTGTTGCTCATTTGATAGTGGCACATAAGGTAGACGGAAAACAGGGTTCACCGCACCTGTCATCATCAGAGCAGTATTTATCGCAATTGGATTAGGCTCGCAAAACAACCACCCCATTAAAGGCTGTAATTTTGCGTTTAATGCATCATTCTTTTCATTCATCAAGTGACGGAATAAGCCTGGAATAATATTAGATGTAACCGAGATAACACCGTGGGCTTTATGAATGTGTCTTGCATCATGCGCTTCATCGTCGTTACCTGACCAACAAGCAATGCCTTGCTGTTCATAATGAGCAATTCGCTCATTGCCACAGCACTCTTTTACACCAATAAAGTTTTCGTGCTTAGCGAGTGGTTCAATGATATCTGGTGTTAGATCTTGACCTGTACGACCTGCTACGTTGTAAATAAACGCAGGACCAATATCTAGTAAACGATTAAAGTGTTCTTTTACTCCGGCCAAAGACGTACGCCCGTAATATGGATTGATTTGTAGCGCAGCATCCATCCCTGTAGCAAAACCATACTCGGTTGCTTTAATCGCTTCACGGGTATTGTTACTACCCGTATTACCTACAATTAGTAAACGATCTGAGAATTTGCTAACACTATGTGCAATCAGCATTAAGTGTTCTTCCCAATTCATTAGTTGGCCTTCACCTGTGGTACCGCCCACAATAATGCCATCAACGCCAGCTGCAATTTGTTGCTCAACAAGGCCGTCATAGCAAGCAAGGTCAATTTCACCATTCGTTAAATATGGTGTTTTTATAGCGGTGATCAAACTTGCTTGTTTAATTGTTTCTAGGTTGCGCATAACTTTTTTAATGTTTGGAAAATTTGCGCTAGTTGTATCATAAACACAGCCATTTTCCGAGTAGTGAGCTGTAATAAATAAAAATACTTGAGAAAAAATCAAAGTTAAGCCAAAATCAAACACTGTATATATTAACAGTATTTATAACGAGTATTTGACAATGCAACTTTCTAAATTTTTGGCAACCTACTTTTACACTACCGAAGAGCTGTGTCAGACCCTATCAATTGATGAGGAAACCTTATCAGAATGGCAGCAAAGTAGTTTATTTCCAAAGCCAAGTTACTGTTTGCAGAGTCAGTTAGAGTGCAGTTCATATTCAGGTATTTACCAATGCGAAGAATATCAAGACTACTACCCTCGTGGCGCGGCGAGTTGGGGGCAATTAATTATTAAGCACGACATTACTTCATCTTGCCAAGCATTTAATTATTTTGCCCAGCAATATTCAAATCATCTGAGTAAACTGGCCGAGCAAGGATTTGCAATAAATGAAGAGTTGTTTGGTAGTGAAATTGAGGAACATTTACAACAAGTATGGCAACAGTTTTTATGCAGCAAATATGGCGTCCTCACACAAAATGGCTTAGTTGAAGAAGCAGTGCAGCTAGATGTCGCTAAATTACTTATTGATGATATTACTGAGCTACGCACTAAAATCGGCTTAACTTTGGAGGAGCGACAAAGCTTACATAAAGCTCTCAAATTAATGAACCGCGCTTTAAGTTATGGTACTGGAAACGAGGGTAAAAACACTCTAAGACATCGTTATATAGATAACGTGGTCACTAAATACGACCTATCAATAAAATAACCCGATTAATTTGCCACTCTAAAATGAAGCAAAACTGAACGACCGGACAATGTTACAGCAACGTTTAAATTGTTACCGTTTAGTTAATACAATTTGCTACTTTTGTTTTGTAGGTTTTCATATTTTTAATCGTTAGATTGATCTAGTTGAGTTACTTAAGTTGCGAGTGCAATACACATTAACAATGAACAGTACTCTTTTCTTCTCAACTAATTAAATCATAAATGAAGGATTGAAAGATGAAACCTTTTTCAAGGCTTGGTCGCATAAATGCGACCTACTTGGCTATGCTCGGCTTGAGTTTAGCGCAACCAGCAATGGCACAAGATGTTGCCATCACTAAAACAAAAACAGATGCGCTTACCTTTACACTGATTACAGGTGACAAAGTATCTGCGGTCGTCAATAAAAACGGTGAGTTAGGTGGTATTCGTTTACTCAATGCAGATGGCTCTGATGCAATTACGAGTATTTTTAAACGTGGTAAAAGTACTTATGTTATCCCAACGCAAGCACAAGCCCTTGTAAATTCACAATCAATTGATATGGAATTATTTAATATCAATAAACTTTACGAGTCTGGTTATGATGATGCATCTACTGATGTACTGCCTATAATTGTTGAATATCGCGATGGCAGCCTTGCAGGTACGGCGGTACCAAAGACATTTGCAGGCATATCATTGACTAGCGAAATAGAACTTATCGACAGTGCAGCATTCGCAATTAGTAAAGATAAAGCCGCTCAAGCTTGGCAAACGCTAGCATCACAAGCTGACGTAGAAGGTGTTTGGTTAGATGCTATCGTTCATGCTCATAAAGTCTCAAAGTCAGATACATTAACACCGACAGTACCTTTAACCGGCGCTTATGGTGAAGCAGCCATTAATTACAATGGAGCAGGTATTAAAGTAGCCGTTCTTGATACAGGCTATGACACTGAACACCCTGATTTACATGGACGTGTAGTTTCATCTCGTGATTTTACATATTCAAGTAACGGTGTTGACGATATAAATGGTCACGGTACACACACAGCTTCAACCGTGGCTGGTAATGGTCACGAATCTGATGGTAAATGGGTCGGTGTTGCACCCGGTTCAGAGCTTATAATCGGTAAGGTACTTGGTAATAATGGCGGCGGTTCAACACTAGGAATCCTAAATGGGATGTATTGGGCTGTCATGGATGAACAAGCAGATATTGTTAATATGTCTCTCGGCGGTACGGCAACAACTTGTAGTGGCCCACTCGTTGACATGGTTGAAGCTCTTAGCGAGAAGGCATTATTTATTATCTCGGCAGGTAATAGTTTTACCCGTGAAACTATTGGTTCACCGGGCTGTGCTCCAAGTGCACTAACCGTTGGTGCTATAGATCGTGACGGTAATACAGCTTCGTTCTCTTCACGCGGTCCATCACCAGATGGTCACTCAGCAAAACCAGATATTACCTCACAAGGTGTGTCAGTTGTAGCAGCTGCATCGGGTGGCTTAGGTGATACTGCATACCGAGTTTACTCTGGTACATCGATGTCAGCCCCCCACGTAGCTGGAGGAGCAGCTATTGTCATGCAGGCCCGCCATGATTTAACACCACAACAAATAAAAGATGTACTGACTTCATCTGTAAAAATAACCGATTCACATGTACTTGAGCAAGGCGCAGGCCCGATGGATATCAATCGCGCGATTGATCAAGCCATCATTGCCCCACCTAACAGAGAACTTGGCTTTTTTAAGCATACTGAAAACGATGCTTTTACTGAAACATCAGTAACCTTAAAAAATATCTCGCATAAAGATATCACCCTAAAATTAAAACTCGATTTAATTGGTGAAGATGGTAAAACACAATTACCAGCGACACTGGCAGGACTAGCTGCTAAATCAATTACAATACCAGCCAATGGCGAAGCGCAAGTACCAATGTGGATCGACCCGTCTGTTGCATTGAGAAACGGTGCATACGGAGCGATTACTGGTCGTATTACAGGTACTTCAACAAGCCAAAGCAATGAGCAACTTATTGTTCCCGTCTCTTTTTGGATAGATCAACCAAAAGTTTCTCTCACAGTCAACTTAACTGACCGTTGGGGTAATCGTGCAAGTGCTCCTTCAAAGGTGTATCTAATTAATGAAGAAGATGATTGGGGTTCACTTGTCCGACTAAATGGTGGGAAAGCAGAAGCTGAAGTACCTGCTGGTTACTATACTATTGTGGCTAATATCATGACTTACGATAACCCTGACTCAAATTCAGGTCTCGTTGATTCAGCAGCGCAAATGGCCGTTCTAAATAGAAAAATTGATAGTACTACAGTAATTGATTTAGATGCTCGAACAGCTCAACAAGTAACCTTCAAAGCTGAACAACCTCTTGCTCCTCAAGGTTATTCTTTTGGTTTCACCTATGCCCTAGACGATGAAAAAGTAGCGAAACTAGCCGGCATTGAAATGGCACCAGATTATGTAAGTGATATGTTTGCATGGTCTCAAGGTCATGATGATCGTTTCCGCTCATTTGTCACTACACGCGCACTTGCACCAGAAACAACGGTAAAAATGCAAAATGGCGTTGAGCTTGACTATATTAAGCAAGGCTTAGCACTTTCTTTTCATGGCGAAGGCTCTGCTGAAGTAGTACCAGTAGGTGATGCAGGTTATAGCACTGACTGGAGTCAATTTCAGTTAGAAGGTAAAATAGCCCTTATTACTAACCCTTATTATCTGACTTCTTACATGGTTGGTAACGCGATGAAGAATGGCGCCATTGGCGTAATCTTCTATCGTCCATCTCGTGCAGGTCGCTATAAAGGAACCATTACAGGCACACCTAAAATACCTGTAATTGGTATTAGTTCTGAGCAAGGTGAAACGCTTATGACTGAGATCGAAGCAGGTAATAATATGGTAAGTTGGTCAGGGATTGCAGCCGAACGCTCACCTTATGCCTACTCTATCAATCATATTACTGATGGTCGTATTCAATCAGGTCAAATCAATATCACTGAACATAAGATGCATAAGATCACCGCTTCTTATCATTCACAAAATGATGAACGTCCGTCTTGGACTGATGCGATGGCAATGACCAACAGTACAGGTGAGTTTTACTCTACAGGTAGTACACAGATGATCATGCTACCTCATGTACGTGAAGAGTATTACACAGCCACAACGAAGAATGCGTGGACGAATATCGTCATGCCAAATTATCAAATGCAAAGTTCTGGCGCTTACTTTGATGGTCCACGTACAATGACACCCGCAGAAGAAGAAACAACAACATGGTTCAAAGGCCCTCGTGCTGGTAGCTTAGGCAGCAGTGGTTCGCCAATTATCCGCCGAGATACTAACTTACTCCATTTCAATATTGCAGCCTTTGGCGATGCCTCTAATCACGACGGGATGTTTGGCTATATGGGTAGTTCGGCTTTCGGTTTAACTTTAGATGGTAAGCCTGTATCCCCTTATCAAGGGACCCTAACTCTTGAACCTGGCGACCACCAAATTACACTCGAGGTGCGTTCATACGCACGTGGTGTTGGTGAGCGCTCTCCTGTTAAAGACAACCTAGGATCACTATACCAAGGCTTCTATACTTTTACTGCCAATGAGCAGCATCAAAGTATACAACCAGTACTGATACCTATGATTGATTTACCTGTAGACATCGAAAACACGATGAATGTAGGCGAAGCTGCACAGGTTAAGTTATCAGGCTTACTTGATGGTGTTGGCGAAGTTCCATTAGCAGACGTACAGTTCCAATATGCCTATGGTCAAGAGTGTGCAATTACCTCAATTCCTGCATATATCTACTGCCCTGTATCAGACAAGTTCTCCCCAGAAAACTGGGTTGATGCACAGATACAAAATATTGATGGTGAATGGATTGCGACAATTCCAAATGATGGCAACTCAGGTGATTTTGTCCACATTCGTACTGTTGTAAGTGATTATGGCACAAGCACAGCTGAGCAATTTACATTACGTGCTTATATGCTCAAATAATTAGTTAGCGCTAATCAGCAAAGCCGCCTTCGGGTGGCTTTTTTCATATAAAACATGATGCTTAAACACAATATATTCAAGCATGAATAGGTATTAAGAATCTAAATGCTCATACTGCCCGCGATAAACTTCAAAAGTTTTAACGACGGTATGTTGCTCTTTACTTAGATTATCAAACCAAGTATCAAAACGTTCATCATCATCTTGTTCACTTAGTGCTAAATATTGTGCTAACAGCTCAATAATATCGTTGTGACTACAAGACAAAATATCTACATGATTAGCTAAAATAGAATGGTCTTTATCGCGAAGCATGTTCATTACATTTTGATCTAGTTCTTCACGGCTAGTTTTATCATTCACTTCCATATCCTTCTTTAAAATAAGCACGCATACCTAGTTATAACAGCCTTATCGACAATATCCAGCTTTTTAAAGCTAACTGCTTATTGATTGCTCAGCTTGTATAAATTTAAAACAGAACACAATAAATAAGAATTATTTTCATCTTGATATCAATACACAACCACTATATAGTCGATACATTATCACATAACATAGAGTTGAATTATGAAGCCCAATATCCACCCTGATTACCAGCAAGTCGCTTTTCATGATACAGCAGCAGACAGCTACTTCATTATTGGTTCTACTATCAAAACTTCGCGTACGATTGAACTTGAGGGAAAAACTTACCCTTATGTACCAATTGATATCTCAAGCGACTCTCATCCGTTTTATACTGGTAAACAAAAAGCCCTAGCAAGCGATGGACGTGTAGCAGCATTTAATCGTCGTTTCAAAAACTTAGCGAGCAAATAGTTACTATAAGGAAAGAACATGAAAGTATTAAGTTCATTAAAAAGTGCTAAGAACCGCCCGGGCTGCCAAATCGTAAAACGTAAGGGTCGTGTCTATGTTATTAATAAAGACAATCCGCGTTTTAAAGCAGTTCAAGGTAAAAAGAAAAAGCGTTAAAAAAGGTGCCTCGGCACCTTTTTAAAATTAAAGTAAATCTAACTTACTTGCCAAATAACAACTCCCAAAAGCCTGGTGGCTCATGTAGCTCATGATATTTTTTTCTGAGCTCATCAATAGATTTAAGCGGCGCCTTAGCAGCTTCAAGGCCATGAGTACTTGCAAGCTGCTTAGCTTGTTTTGCTTGATTTATTACTTTATTCAGCCCTTCTAAAGACGCCGTTTTATGCTGTTTAAAATCAGCAGTTTTAGCTGTCTCTAACAATTCAATAAATTCATCAATAGCTGTATTAAAGGTGGCAAGATCATTAGCACGTACAGAGTTTTTATAAGCAAGTCCCATATTTTTCATATTGGCCTCAAGATCTATACTGGTAGCCGAACCAACACTCGAATAAAACAACAATAAGCTAACGATAAAAAATTTCATAAAACTCTCATATATATAACTATTGCAGCATTATAAACCGAAACTCAGGTACAGCCTAATTCTGACATTTAGATTAAGTTCATAACACATCACTATTATATAAATAAACGCATCAATATCCCCACCATAATTATAGAAACAAAAACAATCCAACATTAAATTTTGAAATAAAAAACAAAGACTCCCCGTAAGTGACTGAAACAAATGAATTAAACTTAATACATTTTGCTACGTATTTTTTATTTGAAATAAACAGGGACAATGATAGAGTAACAACCGTTAACATATTGGAAACGATATTTAACAAAACCCTTCCAGGGAAAGAACAATAAAATAACAGGTGAAACAATGATAAAAAATAATTATTTAGGTGCCAGCATCAAGCTCGCTCTTTGCTCATCGGCGCTTGCCATTTCTAGCCAATCGATGGCTGCTGAAGATCAAGGTGCTAAATCAATCGACCGAATCGAAGTAACAGGTTCTCGTATTTTACGCGAAGGTGCTATAGCTCCAGCTCCAGTAACGGTTATCAGTGGTGATGACTTAGTTAATACCGGCGCTGTTAATATCGGTGAGGCACTAAATAAATTACCAGCTCTTGGTAATACTTTTTCTCTTTCAAACTCAGGTCGCTTTATCGGTACTGCAGGCCTAAACATTCTTGATTTACGCAACATGGGTACTGACCGTACGCTAGTACTCGTCAATGGTAAACGCCATGTATCTAGCTCTGCGGGCTCTCAATCAGTTGATACCAATACAATTCCTAGTGTATGGGTAGAGCGTGTTGAGATCATCACAGGTGGTGCATCTGCAGTATATGGTGCCGACGCTGTAACAGGCGTAGTTAACTTTATTCTGAAAAAGAACATTGAAGGCTTTAGTGCAAGTGTAACTCGCGGTGAGTCTGACCTTAGCGATTACAATAACGAAAAAGCGACATTCTCATATGGCACAAACTTCGATAATGACCGTGGTAATGTAGCCTTTGCTGTTGAGTATTCAGCACAAGATACGCTCAATGCGCTTGATCACCCATGGACTGATGGCTCTTATCGTAGCATGCGTAACACTGCGCAAACTGAAGAAAACAAAGACGATCCAAACTTCCCTGATTTTATCTACACACCAAATGCCGGCTACTATGCAATCAATAATGCAGGTGTTTTCGCGTTAAGTAATGGCTATGTGAACTCATTCAACCCAGATGGCACTTATCGCGAACTCAATATTGGCGACCAAGTCGACGGCTTATCTTGTGCTAATTGTGATTCGTTTAACCTTGCACAATTCAATGAGATTCAACCTGAATTTGAACGTTACAACGTAAACTTTAAAGTTAACTATGACGTTGCTGAAGATATGAATGCTTACTTTGAAGCAAAATACGTTAACAGCGAAGGCCAAAGCATAGGTCAGCCAGCATTCTTCTTCTTTAATCCAAATAACAGCATTAAGATTGACAACCCTTATCTTGACTCTAGTGTTAAAAATCTAATGGAACAAGAAGGTGTTAGCTCTATTATGGTTAACCGTATGATGACTGATTTAGGTCGTCGTATAGAAAACAACACACGTGAAACAACCCGTTTTGTTACAGGCTTAAAAGGCACTGTATTTACAGATTGGGAATTAGATGCATCGGTTGTTTACGGTCAAACAGATCTAGAGCGCGTTAATGGCGCAAATATGATCATGGCGAACTATTACAATGCCCTGGATGCTATTGATGATGGTTCAGGCAACATTGTTTGTCGTAGTGAAGAAGCACGTGCTGATGGCTGTGTACCAGTAAATATCATGGGCTTTGGTGCACCTAGCCAAGAAGCAATTGACTATATCAATACCGTATCAACAGGTACGTCAACAATCACCCAAACTGTTGTAACAGCATCACTTGCAAACTCTGCAATTTATGAATTACCAGCTGGCTATGTTGGTTTTGCTGCCGGTGTTGAATACCGTAAAGAAGAAAGTGAAACTGAAGAGCCAGACAACGCAGTAGGTACGTTCTTTAACGCGCTGGGTGAAGACAAAGGTGAGTTTGACGTAAATGAAATTTACTTCGAAGCATCAATCCCACTTCTTGCCGACTTACCTCTTGTACAAGACTTAGTTCTAGATACAGCGGTACGTTACGCTGACTACAGCACAATTGGCGATGCAACAAGCTGGAAAGTGGGCTTAGATTGGACTGTTAACGACCAATTACGTGTTCGTGCAACACAATCTGAAGCTCTTCGTGCACCAAACATTGGCGAAATCTTCGGTGCACCTAGCCAAACCTTCTACAGTGTTGACGATCCTTGTTTAGCTGATAACTTAAATGATTTACAAAATTCAGAAGTACGCCGCGCGAACTGTGCAGCCCTTGGTGTGCCTGCAGATTTTGAATCAGATTACGATGCACAAACCCTTGAAGGTTTAGTAAGTGGTAACCGAGATGTAAAAGGTGAAGAGTCAACTAGTACGACTATTGGTTTAGTTTACCAACCTTCATTCCTAGAAAACTCAGTTGTTACAATCGACTATTGGAAAATTGAACTTGAAGACGCAATCTCAACAATTGCATCTCAAGAAATTCTTGATCGCTGTGTTGACGCTGAAGGCGGTATCAATAACCAATACTGTAATTTAATTACGCGTGATAGCGCATCAAGTGAAATTACATTGATTCAAAACTCGGTATTAAACGTTTCTGGTCAAGAAGCATCGGGTGTTGACTTTGAGTTAGGTTATGACTTTGATGCATTAGAAGGTAACTTCTCTACACGTTTAATTGGTACGTACTTAATTGAACGTAAAGACTATCCTTTCCAAGATCAACCTGAAGATTATATCGAATATGCAGGTACAACTGGCGAAGCGAAGTGGCAGGCAAACCTTTCAATCTCATATAAGCGTGATGGTTTCTTCACTACGCTTGATACTCGTTATATTGATGAGGTAAGCCTTTATACAGACCAAGATCTAGAAGATAACCCGAATCCAAATAGCTTAACTAAATTTGGTACCTATGTTATCTCTGATGCAACAGTTGGGTATAACTTCGAAAACGGTTTTGGCGTTAAGCTAGGAGTTGATAACATCTTTAACCGCAAACTTCCATTCGGTACGATAGGTACTGGCTCAGGAAGTGCGAGTTATGACAACATTGGCCGCTTCGGCTACTTAAGACTTTCTTACGACTTCTAATCGTAAAAAATTTGATTCTCTTAGGGCTGCACTTTTATGCAGCCCTTTTTCATTTAAGAAGTCAAAAACGATCTTATTCCAATCCATTACTTAAAACCTATCAATTCAAGTTATATACTAGGGCAAATCAGTCAATTAACTTAACTTACCCATGCTAAAAACGGTATTTTTCACTATCTGCCTATTTTGCTTACCGAGTGTATTTGCCAAGCAAAGTGTTATTTTTATAAATCCTGGCCATGCCGATACTAATGTCACGGGCCCGTTTTGGTTTGAAGTGTCGCAGATGATGCGTGACGCTGCCAAAGACTTTGATCTCGATTTAACCATCCATTATGCCAACCGAAATCATATTGAAATGAAGTCATTAGTGGCTAAAGCGATTAAAGCAAAGCCAGATATGCTGATTTTAGTTGATGAGAAAAGCGTGCTAACCCAACATCTTTTGAGCATAGAACACACTTCTACGCCGATCTACTTTTTACTTAACCGCCCATCTGAAAAAGAACTAAAAAGATTGATTGATCATGGTATTAATATAACAGGTAGCGTGGTACCCGATAACACACAAGCGGGGCAACTTCTTGCCAATAAGCTGATTGAAAATAGTCAACAAGCTGCTAATGTTTTTGCGATTAATGGCGATTACACCACTCATGCAGCTCTTGATAGGGAGCAAGGTTTAAAACAAAGTGTATTAACGCATGATAATACGCACATCACGGCGAAAACTGTTGCCAACTGGTCAGCAACACAAGCGTATCGTCATAGCCTTGGCTTTTTTAGCCATCAACCAACCATTAATATTGTTTGGGCAGCCAACGATGCTATGGCCTTAGGAGCGATTGCTGCGCTTGATGAATTAAACAAACGCAAAGAAGTATTAGTTGGTGCAATTAACTGGCCGCTTCGAGCTGTAGCAGAAAAAATAGACGTCACTATCGGTGGTCATGTTACGCTGGGGGCTTTAGCAGTGGTGAATATTCATGACTTACTGAATAAACACTCCTCTGGACCTATTCATCAAAAAGTGGCCATTTTCAGTCAACATAACGAACAAACGCTTAAACTCGTTGAACAAATTCACAGTGATAACTTGGCAATTAACTTTCGCGTTTTCAGTAAAGCACATATAACACCTCTTCCTTTTAGTGTTGAATCTCTTCTCTTAGAGGCAACAAAAAGCGCACTGTAAAGGGCATTTACAGTTCCTGCCTTCATTTATTGCTGAGCCATACAGCTTGGTATGGAGTTAGCGACATGGTTTTTGTCTGCTCGGTAATTTGCTCACCGCTGATTAAATCACGCCACTGCTCAGTACCAATCAAATTTAAGTCGGCAAGAGTAAGAGTTTGCGTCTCGTCACTGATGTTATAAACACAAAACATACTTTGCGAACGGTTGATACTTTGTCGCCAAAAACCAAATAACCCCTCGCTTAAATGTAATGTATATTGCGTTGCATTAGGGTGAAAAGCGCTTTGTGCCTTACGAATAGCCATTAGGTTTTTCATCGCTTTAAACACAGTACGATGATGAGCATTTTCGTTACTCAACTTGGCAAGTAAATCTGACTCTTGCCAGCGGTGACGGTTAATCGCTCGGTTATGTTGGCTGTTTTCAAAGCGTTCATAATCATTGGTAGTACCGAGTAAGCTATGAATATACAAACCTGGAATACCTTCAAGTGCAAACATAATGGCATGCGCACATAAAAAGCGTGCAACCCCCCATTTATCTGGGCCTTTATGGGTACCTTGCAGCGCATCAAACAATGCGATGTTTAACTCATAAGGGGTGTTGGTGCCATCTGGTGCGGTACGTAATGATACTTTACCGCCATATTTAGCCGTGGTACTGACCATTTCGGCAATTTCACTTTGCTCCAATAACCCTTCGACAGGCCTTAAACCTATACCATCATGTGATGCTATAAAGTTAAAGTATGCAGTCCCTTCTTGAGGGGGTGGCATGCTCATCATCCAGTGCTTTAATGCGGTGCTATCGCCACTCAGTAAGGTATGTAATAGCAAAGGCGGTAATGAGAAATTGTAAATACAATGTGCTTCGTTGGCATTACCAAAATAAGAGAGGTTTTCGCGGTTTGGAATATTGGTTTCAGTGATAATAATCACGTTAGGCTCAAAATGCTCTATCAGGGTGCGAAGTAATCTGATCACTTCGTGAGTTTCTGGTAGGTTAATGCAGCGGGTATTCAGCTTTTTCCATAAAAATGCCACCGCATCGAGGCGGAAAATTCGTACACCATTATCTAAATAATGACGAATAATGCTGACAAACTCATTGAGCACATCTGGGTTGGCAAAATCAAAGTCGACTTGATCGTGGCTAAACGTACACCATACATGTTGCAAACCGTTTTTTGTTTCAACCGCTTGTAAAAGAGGCGATGTTCGCGGGCGAACAACTTGAACAAGATCGTCACTCGGGCTTGCTGTTTTAAAATAACACTTACCAGGCTCTTTGCCTTGAATAAAGTTTTCAAACCAAACACTTCTGCTAGAGCAATGATTGATCACTAAATCAGCCATCAACCTGACATCCTTCGAAATATCGCGGATATGCTGCCAACTGCCTAACGCTTCATTCACTTGCACATAGTTCATTACCGCGAAGCCTTCATCTGAGCTATACGGGTAAAATGGCAAAATGTGTAATGCATTAAGTTCAGGCAAGCATTGGTTTTTTACAAAGCGATGTAAGGTATGCAAAGGCGGCTCTTCAGGCTTAGCAACCGCTTCATCCGTGTTAGCATGGCGAATAATCGAATCACCATAGGCGATTAAAATCATATCTTGCTCATCCCAACGGTTTTTATGCGGCGTTGGGTCACGGACAGGATCATCACCTAACATGGTATCGATTAATCTGTCTGCGAGTTGTTTAAGCGTTGTTGATAGTTCAACCTCGCCGTAGATGCAGGTTAAATGCTGAATAACCCTTTGTTGGAGTAGCTCTAAAGTCACGTGCCTTCCCCGTTAAATATATTCTTTGTTATCAAGCTCTACGGCTTCTTCTAAGCGAGCAAATACATCTGGCATTGCCGAGGCTACTCTGTTCCAACTCGGCACAAATGGTGCTTCCATTGGGTTTTCTAGAAAATGCTGACCCGCATTCATAATATTTTGTGCAAACATTTCAACGGCTTTCTCTTCTTGGTGAATATCCAATGTTAAACCATTCATAAGCGCATCATTGTGATATGTTTCAATAAAGTCGAGGGCGATACGATAATACGTTGCTTTTAATGAACGAATTGTTTCGCTCGTAAAAGTAACCCCTTGAGTAGCCAGCTTTCTGAATAGAGCTTTAGTTATATCAATCGACATTTTCGACAAGCCAGCAGCTTGATTGCCTAGTGATAAGTCTTGATGTTTATGGTCATAGTTATCAGCAATATCAACCTGACATAAACGATTATGCGAGTAATTGCGATACATCTCTGATAACACGCCAATTTCTAAGCCCCAGTCACTTGGAATACGGATATCGTTGAGTACATCGCGACGGAATGAAAACTCTCCAGCTAATGGATATCGAAACGAATCCATATACTCTAGATAATCACTACTGCCCAAGATCGTTTTAAATGAACGCAGTAATGGCGTAACTAATAAACGAGATACACGGCCATTGATTTTGCCTTCTGCAGTGCGAGGGTAAAACCCTTTACAAAACTCATAGTTAAAACGAGGATGAGCAACAGGGTAAATCAAGCGAGCTAAAAGTGCTCTATCGTATGTCAATATATCACAGTCATGTAATGCAATTGATTCCACTTTTGAGGTGGCGAGTTTATAACCCATGCAATACCAAACATTACGGCCTTTACCTAATTCTCGTGGCGCAACACCTAACTTTTGAAGTTCTTTATCAAGGGCTTGTAGACGCGGGCCATCATTCCAAAGTACCTTATGGTGTTGATCAAGCTCTGCAAAAAACTGCAGTGCATGGCGATATTGGCTTTCGTCGGCGCGATCAAGGCCAATGGTTATTTGCGATAAGTAAGGCACATGTTTCAGCTCAGCAATAATATTTTGCAAAGCTGGCCCTTCTAACTCACTGTAAAGCGAGGGTAATATAAGGCCCATTGGGCGTTGTTTAGAAAAGCCCAACAACTCTTTTTCTAGTTCTTCTACTGGGCGATCAGCAATATTGTGTAGCGTAGTGATAATGCCATTTTGATAGAAATCAGCCATGAGATTGCTCCTGTTTTGCTGCAAAACGCGCTTTGATGATAGTTAACGCAGAAACTTCTTGAACCCAACCCGCAGGGGCTGGTTTTTCGCTGAGCTGCCAGGCTTTTTGTAGTATTTGTGATTGAACTTGGCTGCCAGGGTTATTGATTAATATGGCGGTATCGGCCGCCTTTAGCATGGCTACATCGTTTTGACTGTCGCCAAGGGCAATCACAGTAAATGGATTGCGATAGGCTTTTTTAAACTGATTTAACAGCCACTTTTGTGCAAGCCCTTTGTTGTTACCTTTGGTTAAATGGATAAAACGCCCGCCAACAAGCACTTCGTAGCCAGCTTGGCTCATTGCATCTATCAGGCCTTGTTTTTCTTCATCGCTGCCCGAGAAACAAACCGGATCTGAGTACTGTCTTTGTAAAGCCAGTTCACTTTTATCGACGGGTAGCCCTGTTAATTTGGCTATTTCTTGTGCACTAAATTGACTAAATAAGCGTACACAATGACTATAATCACTCGCATATCGTTTAAGATCTTCATGCAATTTATCGGTACTTTGTGTCATAGCAAAGCGCCAATAACCTTGATATTCATCACAGCCAATCGGCTTTACTTTAAAATAGTCTTTCGGGATGTAAACAGCCGCGCCATTTTCAACAATAAAAGGTTGATGATGAGCCAAACCGTTTTGAATATCAGTGACTTCAGCAAAGGTTTTGCTGGTATTAAAAATGACATTGACACCGGTATCATTCAACTTTGCCAAAAATGGTTTGATCACCTCACATTCGTAGCTATCGTGATCGAGCAATGTGCCGTCTAAGTCAGTAAAAATAAGTGGCTGAGCAATTTGGTCAGCGAGTAGTTCCATCTTAGTGATGTCACGCTCTGTGTCGAGCAATAATAAAGCATCTACACTCTGCGCGAGGGTTGCTAAATTTTCACGCGTAATACGCTCAAAATGAGAGATAAAACGTTTTAAACTCTGTTCATCAAAGGTACCCTGCCCTTTGCCTTTTTTGGCGATTAACTTATGCTCCTGCTCTAACCGCCAAGCATACACATCTTCAAATGAAGGCGCTTTTAACATAATGGTGTAATCGGCCATTGCGAATACATTTTGATATTCATTCGCTAAGCAACTATTTACGCAGCGACGCCAAATGCCGTCGGCATCTTCTAGTTGCTCTAATTCATTAACTGGAGTTTGTAGTTGATAAGGTTGCTGCGGTGTACTGGCTACACACCAGCCTTCAAAAAACACGATATCAATCGGTTTTTGGTTACTAGGCCACTGCGATTGTGGCACAGGATCATCGGTTAGCTTGTCAAATTGAGGTAGTGACACATCCATTTTACCTGCCAACAAAGCCGATAAGGTTTGTTCCATTAATTGCGTATCATGCGTACCCGGTACCCCACGACTCGCAAACAAAGGATGAACATCTTTAGCAAGCTCATTGCGTGCATCACGGCTTAAATAAAAGTCATCGATTGATAATGACACGCTATTAAATTCGGTATTACTATTAACCCAAGTCACTAAAAAATCAGCGAGAGTTGTTTTACCTGAACCTTGGCAGCCGTTGATAGCCACCAACATAGGTTGGCCGGTCATTTTTGCGCTCAAGATATCGTGCGCGAGGGGTATAAAAAACTGCTCACTTAAGTATTGATACTTGAGTGGTAACTGATGCTTCGCTAAAAACGGGGTAATATCCACAACATTTGCCTCTTGCATAATCGCTCCTACCAGTATGACATAGAGATAAATGCAGTTAGTAGACCAGTTTTATAATTCCTTATTTTTTATGTAGTTACAAAAAAAGCGCATATTTAATGCGCTTTTTTGGTGCAATATTCCAGCGGTTATTCAGTTCTAATCAGCTTGTTGCACTGCTTTGGGGAGGACAGCATTTAAGATAATCCCCAAAATTGCGCATAAGCTCACACCCTGCAAACTAAACTCGTCACCACCAATATGCATACCACCGATTCCAAACACTAAAATCAGTGCGATGATAGTCAGGTTACGAGGCGCAGTAAGGTCCTCACCTGATTTTACTAAGGTATTTAAACCAACAACAGCAATAGAACCAAATAGTAAAATCATGATGCCACCCATCACAGGAACCGGAATAGTTTGTAATCCTGCGCCCATTTTTGCCACAAACGCGAGCACAATTGCGATGATTGCAGTCCAAAGCATCACTCGAGGGTTGAAGTTACGCGTAAGCATAACCGCACCTGTTACTTCAGAGTAAGTAGTATTAGGTGGACCACCAAAAACCGATGCCGCAGAGGTTGCTAAGCCATCACCGAGTAAAGTGCGATGTAAACCCGGTTTCTTTAAATAGTCTTTACCTGTTACTTGGCTAATTGCCATCATGTCACCAATATGTTCAATGGCCGGAGCAATTGCCACAGGTACCATAAACAAAATAGCTTGCCACTTAAACTCAGGATAAGTAAATGCCGGCACAGCAAACCAGTTTGCTTGAGTAACCGCACTAAATTCAACAATACCTATAAATAACGAAGCAAGGTAACCTGCAATAACGCCAGCGAGAATAGGGATAAGTTTAAATACACCTTTGCCCCAAACAGCAAAAATTAACGTAACCAGTAATGATAAACCTGAAACCCAAATAGCTTGCGCATAAGGAACTAATTGCGCACTGCCATCACCAGCTTTACCCATTGCCATATTCACGGCAACCGGCGCTAAGGCTAAACCTATCACCATAATAACTGGGCCAACAACCACAGGCGGTAACACTTTATGCAGAGCATTTACGCCTTTAAACTTTACAATCAAGCTAAGCGCAAAATAGCAAAAGCCTGCCACCATTAAACCGCCCATTGTTGCAGGAATGCCCCACATTTGTACTGAGGCGATAATGGGTGCAATAAAAGCAAAAGACGATGCTAAAAAGATAGGAACTTGGCCTTTGGTAACCACATGAAACAGTAACGTTCCTAAGCCTGCGGTAAATAAAGCCACATTTGGGTCAAGGCCTGTCAGTAACGGCACAAGTACCAATGCACCAAATGCTACAAACAGCATTTGCGCGCCTGTTAGAATGGTTTTTAACGAAAATGTTTGATGATTTTCCACGTGAGCGCCTTACACTGTGCCAAAAATCTTATCACCGGCATCTCCTAAGCCTGGAATAATATATCCTTTTTCGTTTAAGTGACTGTCTAAAGATGCTGTGAAAATTTCAACATCTGGGTGCGCTGCAAGGGTTTTTTCTACGCCTTCTGGTGCAGCCACTAATACAATCACTTTAATATCTTTACAGCCTGCTTTTTTCAGCATATCGATAGTTGCGATCATTGAGCCGCCCGTTGCCAGCATTGGGTCAATAACAAGACTTAAACGCTCATCAATTTTGCCAACTAGTTTTTCAAAATAAGGCACTGGTTCAAGTGTTTCTTCATTGCGCTGAAGACCTACCACACTTACTTTTGCAGCAGGTAATAATTGCATTACGCCATCCATCATGCCAAGACCGGCGCGAAGAATAGGCACAACAGTAATTTTTTTTCCTTTAATATGCTCTACATCTAAAGTTGAACCATCCCACCCTGTGATTTGCACGCTTTCTAATGGTAGGTTTTTTGTTGCTTCGTAAGTAAGCAAGGTACCTACTTCAGACGAAAGCTCACGGAAACTTTTTGTGCTAATACCTTGTGCGCGCATAAGGCCAAGTTTGTGTTGAACTAACGGATGAGTAATTACATGGATAGACATAAGTAGAACCTAAATGAAATAAATTACGCCTATTTTAGCGCAAAATAGTCTTCTCGACTGCAAAAAATGCACACTCACTGCATTAATTTCTTGTTCTGGTCTAAAATCATACAGGACATTGCAAATATTAATTTTTTTGCAACAACACGTATCGGCAATCTTTAACACTTTATTTATTTTTGGCCCTGCAGTAATGAAAACGTTTATCCTTACTTCGATACTACTTTGTAGCTTTTGCCTACCTACCCACAGTGAAACACTCGATATTCAAGTTATGGCTGATTTTGTTCCGCAAGATGGTGGTAATCCAAAAAATGAAGCCACCAAGTTCTTACTTGCTGCTGCAACTGAGCTAGGCGATGAAATCAGCCTGCGCTTTATACCTGCAAGCCGGTTAAGAGAATGGCAGCAATTAAGCAAAATGAATAATGCTTGCTTGTACAATAAATTAAAAACCCCTGAGCGCGAGGCCCATGCTGTGTTCAGCCAATACCCAATAATGGCTTTTCCCCCTAATAAGCTAGTGGTATTTAATAAGCCCACCATTCCAGACTCAATCACACTAGTGCAAGCTATTTTTCATTACGATTTAACAATAGGCATAGTTAAAGGTCGGTCATACTCAGAAGAGATTGATCAGTTTGTACGTTTAAATGATGAGCATTTTTTCATACTCGATGGGGCAAGAAATGCACCAAGGCTCGGACAAATGCTATTTCAAAATAAAATTGATGCCGTTTTAGAATATCAAACTATATTTAGTAACCGTTATAAACGAGCACAGGATCTAAGTAGTATTCGCTATATCAGCCTTAAGCCAGAAAAAGCCGCGGTGTTTGGTTATATTGCTTGTTCACCAACAGAGGTCGGCAAACAAGCAGTCGCGCTGTTCGACAAAGCGCTTAAAACCGAAAAGATACGCACTTTAATTAGCGAGCGGCTAATGGCACTATTTCATGAAGGTGAAAACACCCAAATTGTAAATGCCTTCAATGCAGCGTTTGAGCACTAAGCCGATAAAATCTGTTCCATAACCCAGCTTGTATGTAGTGCGGTTTCACCGGTGGATGGGTGTGGCTGCTGAGCATGAAAATAGTTTGCAATGTTTTCAACATGATATTGTTGAATATGTGCAGGGTTATCAACTATGAACTGTTGTTTGCCCTGTGCGTTGTTAAGCACAATCGGCTTTTCATCAAAAACACTAAAGCTAAGCTCGCCTTCACTGCCATAAATCATTACATCATCAAAACGATTCGCTGAAGCAAAGTTCCAGCTCCCAGTGCCGGTAACGCCAGATTGATGCTGCCAGTGCGCAGTAATAGCATCAAATGCAGAATATAAGCCTCGTTGATTGGCACATAAACCATGCACCTTATTAAAATCACCTAAAAGGTAGGCAAGTAAATCAAGGCCATGGCTGGCTAAATCGTCAAAGTAACCACCTCGTGCCACGTTTTGATCTGTGCGCCAGTTATACTCACCCGATAAATCAAGGGCGTTAGGAGCTTTACTTAAATGCCAACTAACATGACGAGGCTTACCAATAACACCTTGTTCTAGTAACTGTTTAACTTGATTAAAGCGCGGTAACGAACGGCGATAATAAGCCACAAATAGCGGCTGTTTAGCCTCTTTAAACGCTGCGACAATGTCAAGGCTATCTTGATAACTCGGTGCCAGCGGCTTTTCAATACAGCAAGGTTTACCTGCCGCTGCAACCTCAAGAGCATACGCTTTATGGCTATCTGGCGGCGTGGCAATATATACTGCATCAACACTGTTATCGTTAATTAGTTCGCTTGGCGATGTGAACACCTTTGCGACATTATGGCGTTTAGCGTAATCATGGGCTTTTTCTAGGTCGCGACGTGTCACCCCAATAAGCGCAATACCTTCTGCTTGTTGATAAGCAGGGCCGCTTTTCAGTTCGGTTACAGCACCACAGCCGATAATGGCAAATCGCATTGGCTTATTCATTGTTATTCCTTTATTTTTGTTAGGTACGTTGCAAATTGCTGCTGCATGTAGCCATTTATTTTTGCATGATCAGGGCTCCAACCTGCTAAAAAGCGATAAAAATCGCTCCATGCGTAACACCAAAGCGCTTGCCAACTGCTAACGACATGCGCAGGATTGACACTCGGTTGATAGCGCTTTAGTGCTTGTGTGAAGGTATCAAAATAGCGATTTAAATAGTCATCTGCAACTGATTTTAATGCTGCATCATCTAAACAACTACCTAAAAAGTACATCACATCAATCACCCCAATTCCCTTGCCAACGTATTGAAAATCATAGCCAAGAACGTGCTGGTTTTGTGGCAAAATAGCAAAATTGGCAAGCTTAGCATCACCATGAATTAACGTTTGGTAAGGTGACTCACTCAACGCAGTATCAATAGCGTGTGCCTGCGCTTTTAAGCTTAAATCGCTCATACGCTGTAGCTCATCGGGTCGTGTTGCTAAATGCCAGTAACTACCTCGCGGCCAAAGTCCACCAGCAGAGCTTGCTAAATGAAAAGCATGAAAATGTGCAAGCCAGTTTATAATTGCTTGAATTTCGCTGTATGTAGCACTTGCTTGCTGGTAGCCAAGTGCACTGAAATCACTAAACACCAGCGCTTGCTTACTGCCCTCTTGTATTGCCTCAATGCAGTGGATAGCCGCAGCTTCATGGGGTAATTGCTTAGCGTAACGCCGATACCAATTAAATTCGACTAAGTAAGATTGGCGCTTTCTGGCAAGCGCAAAATCACTTTGTTTTATACGACTATGATTGATCTGGCTAGGCACTTCAATCGCTTTAATTACCGCTGCAGTACCATCCATTTGGCAACGAATAATCTCACCGCAACCGCTCCATACTGATGCCGCTTGCTGCAAACCTGTAATGTTTGAAAAGTGAGATGTAACAAATTGCCTAAGATCCATAACGCTCTGTAATTTATATAAACTGATGGCAATGGTAGGTGAAATTAGCTACTGGCACAACGGCCTATAGGCAATAAAAAACCCGTGCTAAACACGGGTTTTCGAAGATAAAGTCCTAATACTGCTCAGGACTTGCATTGTTGAATTACTCGTTTACCACACTTTTAAGTGGGTTTACTGGCTTTGCATTGTCATCCAGTAAGTTCATATCAAAGTCAAACTCATCAACACGAATCGCTTTTTCACGTTTCTTGTTGTAATCAATCAGTTTTGCGTACTCTTCTTCGTTGATAACACTTGCAACTAGTGCATTATCAAGCGTTTCTGCAAAACGAACGCCCGGCTTAATAGTTTTAGCACGCAGTGCTTTTTTAACTTTCTTAAGTAAATCAAGGCACGCCATTTTTGCTTTGTACGCTTGCTCATTGATGTAATGACCATCACCTTCAATTGGGTTAACCAAGTGAGTGATTTGCGCTTTAAATGCGGTATCCATTTGCGCTTGAGTCGCAAGTTCACGGATTAAATCATCGCTGATCTTAGGCATTTTCATTGAGTAGTTCATCGTAATGAAACGCATAAACTTACGAGTACCACTTGCAGGGAAGTTATCTAAGAACTTATGCAATGCTTCTTCAGCGCTTTGTAGTGCAAAGCGAGTCGCATAGTGGAAATAAGGCGCAGCTTGTTCACGTTCACTGCTTGCTACTTTTTGCTCGTAATATTTAATTGATGCCATAGCAGCGTATAAGAAGCTCATTACGTCACCTAAACGTGCAGATAACATTTCTGCTTGTTTAAGTTTGCCGCCAAGTACCAATAACGAGAAGTCAGCATAAACTGCAAGTTTTGCAGATAGTTTGTGCGCTGCTTTTTCGTATTCACGTACTTCGGGTAGTGACGATTTAGCACCCGCAGTAAACGGTAATACACCTAAACGGAAAGCTCGTAAGCTGTTAGCTACGCTGTAGCCTACTGTTTTACGTAAAATGCTATTGAATTCTTTATCTGCATTTTTGTCTTCGCTGTGGATAGACTCAACCATAGATTGCAGGTAAGGATGACAACGCATTACACCTTGACCAAAAATCATTAAGTTACGAGTAAGAATGTTTGCACCTTCAACCGTGATTGCGATTGGTTGTGCAACATAACCACTTGCTAATGTGTTTTGTGGACCATTTTGAATCGCTTTACCTGCTTGTATATCCATTGCTGAATCAAGCACGTTACGACCAATTTCTGTCATATGGTATTTAGCAATTGCAGTGACTACAGATGGTTTTAAGCCCATGCCTAAACCTTCTGTTGTTAATACACGCATCGCTTCTTGAAGGTAAGTTTTACCCGCAATATCAGCAAGCTTCTCTTGGATGCCTTCGAATTGACCAATCGCAAGACCAAACTGCTCACGTACTGCTGCGTACTCTGAAGCACCTTTAAATGCTACTTGTGATGAACTAACACCAAGCGCCGGTAACGAAATACCACGACCTGCGCCTAAACAGCTAACCAGCATTTGCCAGCCACGACCGATGTTCTTTTGACCACCAATGATGAAATCCATTGGTACAAATACTTTTTCGCCGCGTGTCGTACCATTATAAAAACGGATACCCATAGGATCATGACGATTACCAAGTTCAACACCTGGGTGATCTTTAGGGATAAGCGCACAGGTAATACCTAGGTTTTCTTTGCCACCTAGTAAACCATCAGGGTCAACAACTTTAAATGCTAAACCTAACACTGTCGCAATTGGCGCAAGTGTGATGTAACGTTTGTCCCAGGTAATTTCTAAACCTAACACTTCTTCGCCATTGAACTGACCACGTTTAACAACACCAATATCTGGAATGCCACCCGCATCCGAACCCGCTTCTGGGCTAGTTAGTGCGAAACAAGGAATATCACGACCATTAGCAAGACGTGGTAAGTAGTGATCTTGTTGCTCTTTTGTACCAAAGTGAAGCAATAACTCACCTGGGCCTAATGAGTTAGGAACCATCACGGTTACCGCAACCGCAGAACTCTTCGTCGCGATAGTCGCAACGATTGTAGAGTTTGCATAAGGGCTGAATTCTAAACCGCCGAATGATTTAGGAATGATAAGCGAGAAAAAACGCTCTTTTTTCAAGAAATCAAGAATGTAGTCAGGAAGATGAACACCATTTTGAATTTCAGAATCATCAATCATTGATAATAATTCTTTCACTGGGCCATCTAAGAATGCTTGCTCTTCAGTGCTTAGCTTAGCTGCTGGCACGTCACGAAGTGCATCGAAATCAGGTTTACCTTGGTAGATTGAACCTTCTAACCAAACATCACCCGCATCTAACGCTTCTTGTTCTGTAATTGAAATACTAGGTAATACTTTTTTTAATTTTGTACGTAAGCTCATAATAAACTCATCCGACCAGATAGTGATACCTACATTACGTCATAAAATGAACAATAGATCAATTGGTCCAACCAGTTTTTTTAACATTTTTTTATATTTATTTTTTCTTTGCATGCTAAGCACTTGAATATATTGGGTTTACACGTGTACGCTCAAATACTTTTTTTATCCCGAAATGGTTAACAACTAAAGGCTGATAACAAAAAGCCCAACTAAAAAGTTGGGCTTAGGTATAAATGCTGAAGGAATGGCTTAGAGCTCATCTTCGATGGGGAATAACGAAATAAACCACACTTGAAAACGTCGCCAAGAAGAAGTTTGTGGTTCTTCATCAAACTGCTCATTACTCACTGTGTCGAGCCAAACTAAATCATCCTCTTTAAGCTCGACTTTCCAAGCATATTCGGGCATTTGATTATCAACCCAATGGGCCAAAAAGCGGCTAAGCTTTTTGCTTTCGATTAATACACCCATCTCGGTATTTAAATCAATTGAGCGGGGGTCGAGGTTCATGGTACCCACAAAAATCTTTTCATCATCAAAGGTCATGGTTTTTGCGTGCAAACTTGCCTGTGATGACCCGGTTACTTTACGTCCCGCTTTGCGCTTAATGGCCATTAAGTCACTGGGTTTTAACTCCCACAGCTTAACCCCACCCTTTATAAGATCTTCTCGGTACTTTTTGTAACCAGCATGCACCGCATATACATCGGTAGCAGCTAAAGAATTAGTGAGTACAGTGACATCAACGCCCTGCTGAGCCCAGTTTGTTAGCAATTTAACGCCCTGCTCACGGGGAATAAAATACGGCGACACAATAATTGCTTTTTGTTTTGGCTCGCCCATTTCTTTAAATAACATTGGCGACATATTGGCCGATTTTTCACTGACGTCGTTCATCACCTTATCGGGATGATCATAAAACAACACAGACTTTTGCCAATCGAATTCTATTTCATCGTGCAATAAGCGTTTTACAAAGGCGCTTTCGCGTAATTGCTCAACGTAATTACTCTGCTGATTTTGCTCAACATAGGTCGATAAGGTTTTAGTGATATCAATAAGTGATTGCTCATCACGCTCACCGTGCAAGTCTTCAACAGGGAAAGACAGCTGATGATTCCAATATAAATCAAATGCCTTTGATGCCTCAGGCACTATTTCGCCAACACTCATCACATCTAAATCAATAAATTCAGAGTGATCTTCAGCCGAGAAATACGCATTACCTATGTTGCGCCCACCGGTGATAAAAATTCGATTATCAACAATAAAACTCTTGTTATGCATACGTCTAGAAAGCTGGCTAAAGTTGGTAACAAAACCAAGCGCTCTAAAACGACGGTTAGGAAATGGATTAAATAATCGAACTTCAATATTAGGGTGAACAGCCAGTGCAGCTAAATCAAGCTCACTGTCAGCTTGTGACAAGTCATCGAGCAGCAAGCGAATTCTTACCCCTCTATCTGCGGCTTTTAACAAAAAGGCGGTAAATAAAATGGTAGTTTGCTGCCTGTGATATAAATAGTACTGCACATCAATGGTGTGCTCGGCAGAATCAATGAGTGCTAACCTAGCTACAAAGGCATCGACCCCATCTGCTAAAGGATAAAACCCTGATAACCCAGGATGATTATTACCCACTGCATCTCCTATGGTGCTGGGTGTATCTGCTGCAATGGCATAGCTAGGTTGAATGGACTCTCGTGAAGGTAGCTGCGCACAGCCCGCAGTGATTAAAATAAGTACTACACAAAAAAGTGATTTTGAAGAGTCTATTATCATGGCTTCCTACCAATGACCGTGTGATACACGTATCTGCTTTGTTATAACCCTAATAAATGAAGGGGTTAAAAGCAAATAAAAACTCGTAAGTAAGCGGATAAATTAGAAGAATTAAACGAAGGAAAAATAGTTAAGCAAGCAAGCTTAAGAGCAAGTAATTACGCTACTTGCTCAGTAATATCTGCAATCTCGATCAGTTTGCGATTAAGAATTTTTTTACAACAACCACAACACTTGCCGCACTGGCTACCCACTTGCAGTTCTTTTGATAACTCACGCATTGTCATTGCGCCATCATCAATTGTTTGTTCGATTTTTTTATCAGTCACACCATGACATAAACAGATATACATGAATGCAAACCACTCTCATTTCTCTTGATGGTCAGTATATTAATCTAAACAGTAATAGTTCGCAATAGTGTTATAGGCAATATTTGCATAACTTTTATACCGAAATTTCCAAAATGGCACACAGCTAAAAATTTTCCCTTATGATTTGGGCAGTTAGATCAAGGCGAGTAAAGAAAAAATTTTTAACTTTTTAGGTATTGTTTCGCTCTAGCTATAAGCTATTCTTTAGATTGAAATGCATGCTAGATTTCATGTAATTAGTTTTGATAAATAAGTCATTTTTAATAAAACAACAAAACGAACCCTTTAGTTGGTAATAAAGCACTGCTTTTACTATTTTTATCCAACACTTAATCTTTACCCGAGGACACATGGAAGCGCCTACAGTTGAATTAACTCGTGAGAACTTTAACTCCATCTTTTTTCAGACTTTCATAAAAACGAAAGTGCAACCTGAAATACCTATCTTGAGATGCGCAGTCCCTTTACCTAAAGCGCAGAAATTCAAAGCAAAGTTAATCACTGGTGCTATATTCATCATTGCATGCCTCCTTGTTTGGAAAACACAATCCGGTGCAGGTGCAATTGCCGCTGTGATCATTACTTACCTCAGTTACTATTTAATTCAGATGTTTATCGCCAATAAGCGTTACTTCATCCGTGAATCCCCCTTGTGCGAAATAAAAATAAACCAAGAACAGGTTTACCTGCCCGCACTTTTATTCGATGACAGAAAACCACGAACAATTAAAAGAGAAGATTTACTAAATGTTGAGGCCGTATGGAATTTTACACGCACCAAAAGCGGCTACGATATTAACGATCCACAACCTAGGCGTGCCTATCTATTTTCTGTGATTTTTAAAACTCGCTATGGTGATTCAATTCCTTTAAATGACTGGAGCTTAGAACATCCTGAACTCTTCAAGACACTTGTTGAGTATGATTACCCAGTCACTATGATAAGAACAGCCAAACGCGGGTCACCAATAACAGTTCACATAAAATGGTTCTTCCTATTTACTTTTATGTGTATTTTCATCTACTCACTTATAAAATATGTAATTTAGCGGACTTATAAATATGCAATTGGCAAAGTCACTGCGAACAAGCGCTTTGCCTTGAACTTACGCTTTATTGTTAAACAGCATACCAGAGTGATTACTAGAAGTAGGAGCAAACAAAGAGTTTATCATCGTAGAAACATTACTTTTTACGGCAAGCTGGACTGTATTTATTTCTTCATCAAGTTGTTTATTAAGCTCTAGTAACTCACTTTCTCGTTGTTCTGGAGCTAGCTCTTCGTTACTTTTTAAACTATTAATCTTATTTTGTAACTCCTTTATTTTAGCTACTAGCTCTTGTTGTGTTTGTGATGTTTTCGATTTAGTCTCTACTTCAGGATCAGAATCGACATCAGTTTCTTGACGTTTTGAGCCTTGAAGGTTTGTTGCTTTTTCACTTGCTGGGTTTAGCTCATTTTTATTTTGCTGATCTAATAATGGCTCTTTTAGAAATGAGGATGTGTACGAAGTTAGCTGCATAGTTTTCCTATCGTTTATTTATTGGCGTTTAACAAAGAAATTTTCGAAAAGAAATCTAATGCATAATTCGTACCCATTAACAAGCCAAACATCTCTAATTCAAACTGCTAGAAATATTCATTTTCAAATAATTGCTAAAAAGTTTAAATTCTTAATTTCACCAAAAACCAATACTAAAGAATTAAAAATTAACTTTTATGCAACCTTTTTTGATCGCATTTTAAACATCTTCCGTAAGCCTTATTGAAATGGACACGTCGTAACGTCCGAACATACAAAGATATAAGGAAGAACGATGAAATACATACTCTTATTAAGCAGCCTACTCCTGGTAACTGCTTGTAGCGATGACGATGATAACAAAGAAGTCATCACACCACCGCCACCTCCTCCAGTTCAAGAATTCACTCCAAGTAAAACCTATTCTGTAACTTTAAGTGGCAAACAAGAAGTGCCAATGAATGACTCAATGCAAACAGCGACTGCAACAGTAGAGCTTGACGAAAGTTTAATGCAATTTCGTGCAACGCTTGATGCAAGCTCAGTCGAAGGTTTTAGCGCAGCACACATACACGACGGCGATTTAGGCGCTAATGGCGATGTTGCTTTTGCATTTGAAGCCACTACCGATGGTATGTATGAAGTCGCAATCACCGACCTTGATGAAAGTTTAATCGCTGATTTAATGGATGGTGATTGGTACATTAACCTTCATACTGAACAGTATGCAAACGGTGAGCTTCGTGCGCAAATTGTGCCAGATACAACCAGCATCATCACGTTTGTTTTAAACGGCGATCAGCAAGTTCCTATGAATGACAGTGATGCTATGGGTTATGGCTACGCATCTTATGACAGTGCCACAACAGAATTACGACTTCGCGCAGTGACAATGGGTGTTGATGACGCAACAGCTGCTCACATCCACACCGGCAAATTAGGCTCAAATGGTGATGTATTCGTGACTTTAGAGCAAGACGATGAAGTAATGACCGACTGGGTAGTGCCAGAAGGCACCATGATAGACAGCGACACTCTGGCAGTACTTTTAGACGGCGGTCACTATGTTAACGTTCACACACCGGAATTTACCGGTGGCGAAATTCGCGGCCAAATATTAACAGACAACTACGCAGTTGCGACCTTTGACTTGAGTGGTAATCAAGAAGTACCCATGGTGAGCACCATGGCTGATGGTGATGGTTATGCCCTAGTTGATACTACTGACTACAGCGTAGAGCTTACTGTTGTAACGTCAGGCTTGGACGATGCGAGCGCTGCGCATATTCACACAGGTCGTATCGGGACTAATGGCGATGTATTAGTGGCGCTTGAACAATCAATGGATGATAGCAATGTCTGGATGACACCAAGTAATACACAAATCAATGCTGATATTTTTGCAGTGCTTGCTTCTGGCGGTCACTATGTCAATGTTCATACACCTGATAATGCTGGCGGCGAGCTTCGCGGGCAAATCCTAACTAGTAACTATGGCTTTACGAGCTTTAAACTAAGCGGCGAGCAAGAAGTTCCTGCTGTCGAAACTGATGCAAGCGGTGAAGGTTATGCATTAATTAACATGGATAACTATGCTTTAGAACTTGTGGTAAACACAATGGGTGTTGATGACGCGACAGGAGCGCACATTCACACTGGCCGAATTGGCACAAATGGCGATGTGCTCGTTGCACTTGAGCAGTCAACAACTAACGCAGGCATGTGGATGACACCAGCAAATACCATGATCAACGCTGAGATCTTTGAGGTACTTGCATCAGGTGGTCATTACGTTAACGTGCATACACCTGCTAACACTGGTGGCGAAATTAGAGGTCAGATACTAACAGACAACTATCAGCTTGTTACTTTCCCACTTAGTGGTATGCAAGAAGTACCTGCGGTCGATATCATGGCATCAGGAAGTGGTTATGCATTAGTTAATATGGATAATTACCATCTAGAATTAAGAGCTTTAACCGAGGGTGTGAGTGATGCAACTGCAGCGCACATTCATACAGGTCGTATAGGCACCAATGGCGACGTACTTGCCGCGTTAGAACAATCAAGCGATAACATGAATCTATGGCAAACACCTGAAAACACCATGATTAATGCAGATATTTTTGCAGTACTTGCATCAGGTGGCCACTACGTAAATGTGCATACTCCTGCTAACCCAAGTGGTGAACTACGCGGTCAAATCCTTACTGATAACTATGTGTTTGTAACCTTCCCGTTAAGTGGTGAACAAGAAGTACCAGCGGTTACAACAGATGCATCTGGCGATGGTTATGCACTTGTTAATACAAACGATTATAGCGTTGAGCTGCAAGTACTTACATCGGGTGTAAGCGATGCAAGTGCAGCCCATATTCATACCGGCGTAGCAGGTGAAAATGGCCCTGTGTTAGCTCCTCTTGTTCAAGACAGTGATGATATGAATCGCTGGATGAGTAGCACTGGCTTAATGATCAATGCTGAGATTTTCTCAGTTTTAGCTTCAGGCGGTCATTATGTAAATGTCCATACGCCCGCCAACCCAAACGGTGAGATACGCGGCCAAATTCAATAATTTTATAGAGTCAGAGGCCAAAATACTTGGCCTCTTTAACTTACCTTTCTAGCTCAATTAATTTTACAATAACACCCCTCAGCATCTGAATTAATAAACCGACTATTAAAACCTGCTCGTAAGTTTGCGATTACTAACTCAACAAAGCCATTCTGACTTGAACACGCGAGTCCTTTTGATAATGGCCCTGCATATACAAGCTGTTGATTTTCTGAAACAAGTACTGCGGCAGGTTGAGCGGGTAAAATTTCAGCAACCGCAGATGTTGGTTTAAGTTTTATTACTTTAACACCTTGTTCTGCTGCATAGCTGCTAAGGCTTGTTATGTGCGGTTGTGAACGCGTTGAGCATACACAGGTATTTTCATCAATAATGTACAAGGTATCTGTATTGGTGATGCCAAGCCCCATTCTTTGTTGAAAAGCAGGTAGCCAGTTGGCTGTGGCTAGCTTTTTATCTGGATCAAAGGTGCTAGCTTGTTGAGAGTAAGCAAACACCAAGGCCAATGCCACAGAGGCAACCCAAACCAGGGTTGCCACTATTACCCATTTACTATTTGAATTTAGCAATACCTTGCTCCAGCACATCGATACTTACATCAATTAACTGGACGCGATCGGTGAGTTTTTCAATCATCAGGTTGTCGTTGGCTTGGTTAGCAATTAAGGCTTGTGAATTCTCGGCAATGGCACGTGTATTCCCCGCTTGATTTTGCACTACATGTGCAACCGATTGTGAACTACTTGCGGCAACATTAACCTGCTCTGTCATCTCTGTAATTTGCAGCTTCATCTGTGAGCTAATTGCTGATAACTGTTCGATAAGTGCGACACTACCTTGCATCGACTTGGTTGATGATGCGCTATTTTGCATCAAGCTTTCGAGTGTATTGGTTATTTTATCTGTAGTATTTTTACTTCGTGTTGCCAAATTTCTTACTTCATCAGCAACAACCGCAAAGCCACGGCCTTGCTCACCAGCTCGAGCAGCTTCAATTGCGGCGTTTAGCGCAAGTAAATTCGTTTGCTCAGCAATTGACGAAATCTCATTAAGTAATTCAGAGATATGCGAACATGCACTTACAAGTTGGCTAATGTTTTGGTCTGCTTCTTGAAGGTTATTGGCAAGTTCAGCTGTTTTACTGTCTGTATTCGCTACTTCATTTAGTGCTTCTGTTGCACTTAAATGGAGCTGCTCAAACTGTTTTTGCAGCTCATTACTTTCATGTTCAACATGAGCAAAGCCTTCAGAAACTCGTTCACCCGACTGCGCTATATCCGTCGATAACTGCTCACGCTTAACAGCTTGCTCATGTAATTCGTCATGTACTTCAAGTAATTGTTTAGACTGATTTTTTAAAACACTACTTTGACTTTGAACATCACCTATCACAGTGGATACAAAACCCAGTAAGCGGTTAAAACCCGCCACAGCTTCACTATGTCTATCATCCGCTCTTAAACTAATATTAATGCTGTTTTCGTCGGCCATTATCTGCTCTGTCGTTGTACTTAACGATAAGCCTGAACTGCGTTCAAGATGGAGGGTTTTAGCAATGTAACCCGCTACAATTGCTTCAACAATGGCATATACGGCATGAATAAGTACGGTGCTAAAATACAATCTGTCTGGGTCAAAAACGTATAAACCGACTTCGTTTATCTGTAAAAAGTAAAAGCTCAAATGGTGAACGGCCACAAAAGTAAGTGCTGTAATGAACACTCGCCATTCAACAAACATGATCAATACGGCCATTAAAATAAAAATTTCAAAGTGAACTTCAATGAGGCCGTAGCTTTGTTGGATGTGTAAAAACGAAAACATCATGCAACCGGCAGCAACAACATGGGCTGTTAATTTGCTCGTTGGGTATTTATGGAGCATCCAAAGCGGTAAAGACAGCAGTAATAAACCGGTTACCACACCCGTTATCAAAGTCGAATAGATGAAGCCTAAAACCAAAGACTCAATAAATAAGAGAAGGAACAAATAAGTAAAAAGGCGGCGCACGCTCGTCATAGATAAAGCCTTAATTATTAGATAATTTACAAAAACACAATTAATCGAGCCAATACGGTTTGATGCGAATCATGGTTCACTTTATTAATTGCAATAGTGCTCTAAATTGATCTGTCCCTGCTTTTTCTAGCCATTGAAATATCACACTTTCTGTACATGTAATAATAGCACCTGCTGCCAATAGTTGCTTAATCGCCAGCTCTTTATGTTTTTCATTACGTGATGCGATGGCATCTTCCACTACAAACACTTGATAACCATTGGCAATTAAGTCTAAACAAGTTTGCAGTACACAAACATGTGACTCCGTACCCGTTATCACCACTTGTTTACGGTTAAAGCCAGCCAATTGATTGTTAAATTGCGCTTCTTGGCATGCGCTAAAATGTATTTTGTGATAGCAATTGTTGTCATTTATAAAGGGTAAAAGCTGTTCACTACTTTTACCTAACTTGGTTGGATTTTGTTCGGTAAATAAATAGGGAATATCTAATGCCTTAGCTGCTTTAATCAACTTTTCTGTGTAATTAACAGCTTGATTAAAATCGTTTATAACCGGCTCAAGCCCTGCTTGTAGGTCAATAATCAATAACAAAGCATGATTTTTTTGACTTATAAATGAATGGCGCATCACTTTCTCTGATAAATAACAATTGAACTAGTTATAGCATAGGTTTTAATTTCAATACCAAGTAGACCTTATTACTAATTTAACTTTTCAGAACCGTTATTTACGGTCATAATTGTGCTATATTTTGTTAAAAATTATGCATAAATAATAATTTAGGGTTAATCAGTCAGTGCCTAAACTTTTTCTTTTGATTCTCAGTCTGCTTTTCTTCACTCTAACTTCAACTGTGTTTGCGCAAAATTATGCTTTGCAAATGCAGCGAATTTCGACTGATGAAGGCCTTACACAAGGCAGTGTAACTAAAATTATACAAGATGATTTAGGCTTCATTTGGATAGGCACCTACCAAGGGTTAAATCGATACGATGGTTATCAGGTATCGCCTTTTGCTGGAGAGTTCATTCTTGATCAGCGGCAAATTACCGCAATGCACAAAACTGAAGACGGAAACATTTTTGTCAGTACCGAATTCTCAGGTGCTTTTTTTATTGATCCTAAAACCCTGAAAGTTGAAAAAATTTACTCTGGCAAACTCGATCCAGAAGATGTTTTCTTCTCGCCCATTTTAGCTGTTACTGAAGATGACAACTTTTTTTACTTCGCAATTGCTCAGCATGTTTATTCATACAACAAACTATCTAAAAAGTTTTTGCATGAATTTTCAATCAATAAGGAAGAGCATATCGTGCGAGCTCTCACCTTACACGACAACTTTTTATATATAGGCACTTCGGATGGGCTTTTTTCAAAAAATCTTGCTGATGAACATATCTCGCATATTCCACTGACAGATAAAACACATACCACTGAAGATAATAAAAACGTTAAATTTTTAAAGGTCGATACTGAGCTCGGCTTACTTGTAGGAACAGTAGAGGGAATGTTCAATATCCCACTAAAGGCCAATCGTTTGACGTTTGATAAGGTAAAACTATTAATCCCTAACTTAAATATTTGGGACTATTCTGTTGGCTCGTTCGGTGAGTATATCGTCACTGAAAAAGGCTTGTTCGAATTTAATCGCGAAACTATGTCTATTGAGTTCATCTTAAACTTTGAACAGAGTAAGTACTTAATGACTGACAATACAATCCAAGATGTGATGGTTGATAAAACTGGGCTGCTTTGGCTTGCATCGCGCTCTCAAGGGGTATTTACATGGTCAACACTGGCAAGGCGTTTCAAGCATATTGAATTAAAAAACAACCAAGTTAGCTTCAATAATAATATCTGGACGGTATTACAAGATCAAAAAAATACGATTTGGATTGGCACTGATAATGGCCTAATGAAGTACAACCAGCCAACTAAAAAGATTACACCATTCTTAGTGAGCAACGATGAGAAAGCATTTCACGGCCAACACGGTATTTATGGTATTGCTGAAGCAAATATTGACGATAGTGACCGCTATTTATGGCTAATGAAATACATTGGCCTTGTACTTTTTGATAAACAAACTGGCAAATTAGCGCCCTTAAAAGGCAATGCAGAAACCATACACCTTATAGAATACGGCCCTAACTGGGGCTTTAGTGCAATGGGCAATGATCAATTTGCATTTTTGGATGAACAAAACTTTTATAAATATAACGGAAAAACAGGTGAACTTGTCACAATTAAAGGATTAAAAGAACAAGTCGACATAGTTAATGCTCATGGTTTTTTAAAGCCACTTCCCGATTACCCCGACGAGTATGTACTCAGTATGTCGGGCAAGTTGTATCGCTACAATGAGCAGACTGAAAAGTTGACACTTATATACCAAACAGAAAACTATAACCCATTAGCGTTCTATACTATTGATGACTGGGTGATAGATTATAATAACACTCTTTGGCTTGGTTCATCAGATGAAGGGCTTATCGGCATTGATGCTAAAACTTATGAGGTTAAACATCGCATTAATATGCAATCAGGGTTAAAAGCTAAATCTGTTTTTGGATTGCAAATCGATCGCTTTGGATTTTTATGGCTGGGTACACAAAATGGCCTTTACCGACTTGATTTAAGCTCTTTAGAACTTGACAGTTATTTTATTCGTGATGGTTTAACCGTAAATGAATTTAACATTGATTCCGACACTACATTACATAATGGACAACTTGCATTTGGCACAACACGTGGCGTACTTTTACTTTCACCGGAGGACTTTTTATCGTCCCCTGTTGAGGCTGGCAATATAAATACCGAAATCACCAATGTGTCGTTACTATCGCGTGAGCTCAACTATCACCCCTACAAATATGTAAACACGCCTCTTCAGATCACTTCTGAAGATATGGGCTTGGCTGTTACCTTTTCTAATTTTGATACTATTAATAAAGATAAAACATCGTATAAAGTGACCCTTGATGGACCAACGTCACTTGAATACAACAAGCTAACGACCAACGAAGTTTTCTTTACTAAATTGCCACCAGGTGATTATGTTTTATCGGTAACATCGTCAACAGAATTAAACGATGCAATATCTTCAACTAGACAACTAAGGTTTAATGTTGCACATGCACCTTGGTCATCTCCTATTGCCGTTACAAGCTATGTTATTATCGTCTTAGTTATTTTATTTTTCATCTTTTGGCAATATCGTGCTCGTCAACAAATGATAGGACGCGCTCACGCAGAAGTAGTAAAATCACAGCAGCAAACTGAACTTGCCTTGAGTAGCACCAAAAGTGGCGTTTGGGAAATAAACCTTGCAGAACAATTTTTAAGAACGACACGTTTTTCTGCTGAACTTGGTTATGATGAGTACAAAGATGGTATAAACCTTAAAGAATTTATAAAGTTAGTTCACCCACATGATCACAATTATGTTACTAACCAGTGGCAAATCTTTTGTAAACAAACTAATAATGAACAATGGAACATTACTTACCGGTTAAAACATAAAAATGGGGGTTGGCTTTGGTACGAAGATATTGGCCGCATTGTTGCAACTGATGAAACTAATCGTCCTCTAAAAATTACCGGTATCTATACCAATATTACTGAACAGCGCGCTAATGCACAGCAGGCGAGTGTGCTCGGAGAAGCGTTCGGACAAATAAATGACTGGTTATTAATTTTAGACAATCAACTTAAACCATTTTCTGCTAATGCCAGCTTTGGCGAAGCATTCGCTACACCAAACAATATTGCAGAGCTAACTAGCAGCGACTTTATTGCTGCAATTGGTCGAAGCAAATATATTGAATATATCAATGTATTAAAAACACTTAAACCAAAACAGAACTGGAAAACAGAAGCTGTTATTCGCACTCTAAAAAGCCCAGCACACCCCGTTCATATAAGTGTTACTGCCGTGGCCAAAGAAAATCACACAATTAGCTATTATGTGATTGTTATTTCTGACTTAACAGAGCAAAAACGCGCTGAAGACGATTTACGCTATTTAGCGAATTATGACCCACTCACAGGGCTGCCAAATCGAACTCTGATGCATTCAAAAATTAGTCAATGCATAAGTAACGCTAAAAAGCACAATAAACTCGCAGCATTGCTGTTTATAGATTTAGATAAATTCAAACCGGTTAATGACTCATTCGGTCATGCTGTAGGCGACCAATTACTGTGTGATATAACACAAAGAGTAAGCCTGATCTTACCCGAAAACGCGGTTATAGGCCGCCAAAGTGGTGATGAATTCTTAGTCCTTATTAAAGACTTACATTCGCCACAAACTCTCAGTGAGCTGGTTAAAAAGTTAACTGACGAGCTAGCAAGCAAAGTCATTATCGACGATTTTTCAATTAATATTTCTGCAAGTGTTGGTGTGGCTCTTTACCCATTTGATGCAAAAACTGCAGATGATTTAATTAAAAATTCTGATATAGCCATGATGCACGCAAAGCAATCTGGCCGGAACAATTTTAAATATTTCACGGAGCAAATGAATAACCAGCTAACCAAAAAGCTATTACTTGAAAATGCCTTAAAAGATGCCTTTAAAGATGATGAGTTATTTAATAATTATCAACCTATCGTTAATGCCAAAACTAAAAAAATAAACGGCGTAGAGCTTTTAATGCGCTGGAAGAATGAACAAGGTTTTGTATCACCAGCAGAGTTTATCCCTATTGCCGAGGAGATTGGCTTAATTGATGCGCTGACTGAGCAAGCACTTGATAGAGCACTAACTGAGCTGATGCCTATGCTTCGTGCTAATCCACAGTTTTATTTGTCATTAAACCTGTCGCCAACGCATATTTTAAAATCGAACTTAACTGAGCGCTTACTACTGATTTTAAATACTCATATGGTTAAACCTGTTCAGCTGCGCCTTGAAATTACAGAAAACACGCTTTTAGAAGATAAAGAGAAAGCATCAAAGCAACTGCAAAAACTTAAAAATGCTGGTTTCAAACTATTACTTGATGACTTTGGTACAGGTTACTCGTCACTGACATACCTTAGCCAATTCCCAATTGATGTGATCAAAATTGATCAAAGCTTTGTGCGCAATATCGGCCAAGATAAGAGTAATGAATCAATTATTAAAACCATTCATGCGCTGTCATCAAATTTAGGTTTATATTGTATAGCTGAAGGGGTTGAGACCAGTGAGCAAATCAGCTTCTTAACCGAAATGGGCTGCGAAGATTTACAAGGTTATTATTTTGCCAAACCCATGTTGGCCGATGACCTAATAGCAGAAAGCACGATTCAGGCAGTTATTGATCGACTAAACGCGCTTTAAGCCATTTATTTAGGCATCGGTATAGCTCATCTTTGTTAATTGGTTTAGAGATAAAGTCATCCATGCCCGCCATAAGGCAACGTTTCTGATCATCTTCAAAGGCGTTCGCCGTAATAGCGATAATGATTGCTTCGCCATAAAGCGCAGGGTTTTGTTTGATTTCGTGTGTACATTGATAGCCATCCATGTGCGGCATTTGGCAGTCCATCAAAATAATGTCTGCTATAAAGCTTTTAAGCTCTTTAAGCGCCTCTAAACCATCATTGGCCTTTTTAATAGTACACTGGGTGTCCTGCATCATCTTTTCCAGCACAATTTGATTTACGGGGTTATCTTCAACAATTAATACGTTAATGCCACTTAGAATTGGCTTGTCTATACTTTGCTCTGCCTTTTCCTCTGCACCACTTTCAGTCACAGGCACGACAATAGTGAATTCACTTCCCTCACCTTCATGACTCACTAAAGAGAGTTCTCCATCCATAAGCTCAATAATGCGCTTACTAATGGTTAGTCCTAACCCAGTACCTCCATATTTACGGGTGGTGGATATATCGGCTTGGGTAAATTCAGTAAATAATTTTACTTGCTGATCCGCTGAAATACCTATACCTGTATCGCGAATTTTTATTTCTAGTGCATTATTTGCCATTTGGCAGTGCATGTTTATTTCACCTAACTCAGTAAATTTGCCAGCGTTACTCAAGATATTGTTGACGACTTGGCTAAATCTGAGTGGATCTAAACGGATATAATCAGGTATATCATCCGCAATACTAAGGTTAAATTGAACCCCTGGCTTAACGCTGGTAGTGCTAAATATTTTAGCTAACTGAGCAAGTAACGATTTAACCTCAACAGCGCGATTTTCAAGTTTAAGTGCACCAGCTTCAATTTTAGAGAAATCTAAAATATCATTTAAAATCAACAGTAAGTTATTTGCACTTTGGTGTATCATTGCCAGCTCATCGCGCTCACTTTCTGGCAGATTAGGATTTTCTAACAATAGTTGAGTCATCCCCAAAATACCATTTAGTGGGGTACGAATTTCGTGACTCATATTTGCTAAAAACTGAGATTTTGTGCGGTTAGCCTGATTAGCAAAACGCACAGCTTCGACTAATTCGTTTGTTTTATCATTAACCTGCTGCTCGAGCTGAGAATTAAAATCTGTCAATTTATTATTTAATAATTCGTTTTCATGGTTCGCTTGATGTAAGCGATTAAAATTAAGAACAAGCTTGTTTGCTAAACTCGAAAACTGAGACTGCAAACGACTTACCTCGAGCCAGGTTTCTGGTAAGTCAGTATCAGTGATTGCACGTTCAGGTTCAAATTTATCGATTTGTTCAGCCAGCTTTTCAATTGGAGCAATTAACCAGCGGCTTAACTGAGTGATAAACACACTAGTTAATAAAATAATGAACAAAACCATTACTAAAGACTGACCCCATGCACTCACAGCAACATTATTTGCGTGTTTGCGATTAAGCATGGTCATCACAATCCAATTATGTTCAGTAGAGCGAGCTTCCCTAGCGTAATACTGTTGCTCATCTTCCGCATCAAACATTTTAAAACGCGCTTCATCAGCAAACGAGTCTATCTCATCGTCAGTTAATTGTTGTAACTCTCTAAAATCATCCAGGGTGCTAAATACTACTTTATTGGTGGGATCTAAAATCAATAGCTCCCCCTGGTAACTAAATAGGCTTGGTCTGAGGCCTGCAAAATAATCAAACATCAGTGAGCCTTCAACAACCCCTGTAAAGGTGTCTTCAATATAAATCGGAGCTGATACTGCAACAATCGGTAAAGAGCCAAAGCCACGGCCTTTAAAAATTGTTGAGATATAACCAAGTTTATTATTCGGTGCATTTATAAAATAGTCACGATCAGCCACATTGGGGCGTATGTTTGATTGCTGCAAACTAATCGCTAACGATTGTGGGTAAAAATGAGTAACATTGGCCAGTGCATCAGCAATGATCTGCGTTCGAAAGTCAGGATACAAGTTAGCCATATTTTCAAGCGCAATCTGCCGAGGAACACCATTGGCAATACTTCGAGCCGTTAATACCAAGCCTTTTTTATGATGATCGAGGTGAGCATCAATCATCCGTGCAATTTCCTTCGCTTTCTCTTTTAACTGCTCATTTATCTCGTACTCAATACGTGAATAATGGTTATTGGTTAGTACTATTGAGGTTAAAATAACCACCAACACTACCAATAAGGTCACAACATAGTTAAGAATTTTGTATAAAGACGAATAGTGTTTGTGCCATGAATAGCGGCTAAAAAAGAAGCTCAATAAATCAATAACAGATAAGTAGATAGCCGCATTTAAACAGTATTTAGCAAGCGCAATGGCAATAGTTAGGATTGGTAAACCTAAAAAGAAATGCCCAAAGCTCCAAAGTAGCGGCAGACCAATCACAAACCAAAACAGCATGCCTCTTAAAAAAACTGGGCGCGATTTTGATAAGCAAAACAACTGCAAACATATCAGTTCTAAGGCAAATACAATGGAAGGCCACGCATGCCCCCAACGGTAAAAAATAAACCCTGTACTTAAAATGAAAGTGATTATTGCAAACCGCCAGCCAAGCAGCAGTAAGCTTAAGATCACAAAAAACTGGCCAAGAATAAATTCTGAGCTATCTAGAAACCAAATTGGCAGTAAATTAACAACTCCAGCAATACAACCAAGCAGTAGTGCAGCTAAAAAGTTAAAATATGAAGACTTATTTTGAAGCAAAAAAGGTATCCTAACTTCATAGTGATACCTTTAAATTAAAAGAAAATTAAACTTTTTGCCACTTTAATTAACATAATGGCACTCATGGCTTTCTATTTGCAGCACACTTTTTTTGATTTTAAAGCGTGAAAGTAATAGCTTTTCTACTTTTAAGCGACACGCTTCATCGTGCTTTTCAACGGTACAATGCTGTTTTAGCACGACATGAGCCCCAACAACGATGTCTTTATCTTGGCGCATTACAGTTACATTGTGTACATTCTGAACGTGCTCAATAGAGGCTATGCTTTGCTCAATATCAGCCACATCTGGTAATTTACTTCTGTTTTCAAGTAAACCTTGAATGCAACGAATAATTACTTTAGCCCCTGTAAACAACACAAAGGTCGCAATCAACATACTCGATATAATATCGACTTCAGCCCACCCAGTAAGATAAATTAAAATACCAGCAAAGAAGGTTGAAACAGTTGAAATTAAATCAAAAAATGAGTGCAAAAAGACGGCATATACATTGATACTAGCTTTACGTCCCTTATATAAAACCCATGCAGCAGCACCATGAAAAAGAAAGCCGATAGCAGAAATTACCGACATCAAATAACTATTAATTTGTAAATCGTGACCATCGTTATGATGAAGGTAACGTTCACCACCCTCATACAAAATAATTAAGCTAATACTTAAATATAAAATACCATTGATCAAACCGCCGGTAAGTTCAGCCCGCTGGTAGCCATCGTTAAAGTTTTTCGCAAAATAAATCGCCATGCTTGAAGCGATAAGTGCAATAAATAAAGAACTGTTATGAACAAACAAATGCCCAGCATCAGCAAGTACAGCAAGCGAATTTGAATAATAGGCGCCAATAATCTGTATAACCATAAACGAACACGTTATAGCTAAAGCAATCAACAAGCGGCGTCTAGATGCTTGGTGTGTTGTAATATCTGTCATGAAGAAGTGAAATACCTATTAGCTGGAAATGCGGTAATGATATAAAGTCTCAATTGTAATACGCAGCGCTCTTAAACGCACTAAAAACTTAGTTAATAGTCTCTCTATGAAAGTTTTTTGCGCAATTTATTAGTAAAAAGAAAGGAATTAGCAGTTAACAAGTAAACTAAAAACTCACTTGTAAGCTAAAAAACAGTAAGACGTTAACAACACATGTTGTTAACGTCTTTTAATCGAGGCTGATTTAAAGAGCAGTCAATTAAACTTTAAACTGACTTACTAAGTCTTTAAGGTGCTGGGCACGGGACAATAAACTTTGCGTACCGCGTTGTTGCTGTTCTGCATTATTATGGATTTGCATGGCACTGTCTGAAATATCATGTGCTGACTGATTAATATGTTCAACAACCGTACCTTGCTCTTCTGTGGCTGCAGCAACCTGATGATTACCTTGACTGATAATTTCAAACTTCTGCTGTATAGACTGAAGTGCAGACACCGCAACATGCGTAAGTTCAGTGACTTTTTGGCTACTTTGCGTACCTTCGGCAATCGCTTCTTGTGATTGCAATGACGAGCTTTGTAAGCGCGAAATTTGCTCTCTAATTTCAGAAGTTGATGTTTGCGTGCGCTGCGCAAGTGAGCGCACTTCATCTGCTACCACCGCAAAACCACGACCTTGCTCGCCAGCACGAGCGGCTTCAATTGCAGCATTGAGTGCCAATAAATTAGTTTGCTCAGAAATCGCATTGATCACTTCAACAACCGAGTTGATCTCTGCAGCTTGATTTGCAAATTCACCGATACTTTGATCAACCGTACTCAAAATATCATTTAGTTCATTCATAGTTTGTGCTGTGGCAGCCATACTCTGATTGGTTTGTACGGTTTCTCTTACCGCTTCTTCTGTGTCGCTTGCTGTGCGATGAGCAATATCAGACACCTCATTAATTGTTTGTCCCATCTGTGTAATAGCAGTGGCAACTTGGTCTGTTTGCGCGCGTTGATCTTCAGTGGCAACAAACGTTTTATTGGCAAAGTTCGCAAGGTCGTCAATACCCTCTCGCATTGCTTGCTCAGTGACACTGATTTCATCTACCAACTCGGCTACTTTACCTATAATTGCATTAAAGCCCTTAGCAAGATGCCCTAACTCATTATCTACACTGTCATCTAAGCGTTTTGTTAAGTCACCACCGTGGCCCGCCATACCAAGTAGCTCGTCACCAACACTGCGTATTTTCTTACTGAGCCAATTCGCAAAATAAAGCGTCAGCACTAAGAAGATGCCCGCAAGCACGACACTCACAATAATCGACATCCAAACGACAGTATTAATTGCACTTGATATCTCTTGGCGTGGCTGAATCGCCACAAGAGTAAGACCAGTACCTTCAATCGGCATAACACCAGCGTAAACATCTTCGTCTGCGAGCTCGACTTGCGATAGTGTAAAGCCAGTGTGTTTACTACTCAGAAAATCTTGTAATGTGCTTAATGAAGCCACACTGGTAACTTGTTTACCAATATAAGCATCATTTGCGTGTGCAATAATTCGCTTGCTATCATCAATTAAAAATAAATAACCTTGCTCGCCAATTTTACGCGACGTGACAATGCTAGAAATATCTGAAATATCATAACCAAGCCCTGCAACACCTAGGCGTTGCCCAGCTATTTCAACTAAAGTATTCACGTATAAAGTGAGGTGTCCGCCCTGCTCACTAACATCTAATGCGAGCGCTTGGCGTTTATCTGAACTGATAAAGTCAAAAAACCAACTGTCTCTTGGTTCATTTTTAGAGATAGACTTAAAAAAGCCTTCTTGCGTGTAATAACTCATTGAGTTTTTACTCACCCAAAACACCGATGAGGCACCGCTTTTTCTTTGTAAGTCTGCAAAATACGCCATTACACGTTGATGAATAGGCGAGCTTTTTTCGCCTTCGGTCATCCAAGTATGCAAAATTTGATTTTCGGCTAACGACTGTGACACAGAGATGGGGTAACGCATTTGAGCATCAACTTCCGCAGCCACTTTACCCACAGCGTCAGGCAATAATTGCTTTTCTGTTTGTTGGTAATAAAGCCGAGAAAATTGGCTGGTATTGATTAAAGCGCTAACCACAGTGACAACAAACAATGCAATTAACAAAAAACTAATAAAAATAGTACGCAGCGATAAGTTTCGCATTCAGCAGCCTCATACTTAATGGGGGTTTTAGTTTCAGATCATCCTTGCGTCCTATTTGAAATTTTAGTTAACAAATTCGTGTTAAGCAATTGCTAGTTAAGCAATTGCTAGTTAAGCTTTTATTATTGTTTTTTGGTAAATAGTTATCAAACTCAAATATTATCGGAACAAACACCAATTTGTACCGATTTAATAATTAAAGTAATACCTGACAGGCATCAACTAGATCAAAGTAGCACTAACTATGATTCAGCTATTATTGCCATTTTTTGCTTGTACACTTTTGGCGACATACCATACCAGCGATTAAAGGCATGATGAAATGCACTAATCTCTGAATAGCCACATAAAAAGGCAATTTCTGTTACTGACAGATCAGTTTCGTTTAATAATGAAACACTTTTTTGCTGCCTTAAACTTGCTAGTTCTTTACTAAAACTTGTGCCTTCTTTTGCAAGTCGGCGTTGCAACGTTTTTTCACTCATATTAAGTGCTTTTGCCATTGCTTTACTGTTGGTTTGCCCTTGAATTAAATGCTCCTCGAGTAAAATTCTCAGCACCTGAGTTACATTGGTTTGCGTCACCAGTTTCATCTGACCTGATAACACAGGTTTACTATCGGTTTCTTCACTAAAAAATAGGCTATGGGTATGCGAGCCGTATTCAACTTTGCAGTTAAAGTGTTCATTAATTTCACTGTGTGGCTCTTTACGCTTTAGGCAAATTCGCGTTGGGTGCCACTCTTTTCCCTTTACAGTACGCGCTATTTTTAAACAAAACGCCATCGGTGCTTCGTAGCTTAGCAGCGACATATCGCGCTCACCATCACTAAAGTTAAAGCGAAGTTCATACTCACTTCCATGATCGATGAGTGACACATTATGTGTGTCGCCCATTAATTTTTGATAACGCAATATAAGCCGAAAAGCACTCAGTAACTGTGTTGCTTGAACAATAGCCATACCAACCACCGGAATAGCGCGCACATTCATGTTACTGCCAACATAAAGACCTAAATGAGTGTTTGGTAACATCGCTTGCGCCTGCTTCCAAAGCGAACTAACACTGGCTTGTGGGTATCGGGCTGTTTGACTGCTTAATTCTGCTAAAGGAATATTTGCTCCTGCAAACAACTCATTGATTGGTAAGCCTTGCCATTTAAACGATTCAGCCATAGCGCGTAGCCACCAACTTGATAAGGTTCTCATTCGCGTCCCAAATAAACAATTTAATGACCTATATTATCAAGTAAACAAAATAATAAAAGCCTATTGTTAACATGTTATTATCAACGGAGACAGCAATATGGGCACTGTAGCAAGTAAACGCGAGTTCGCGAGTTTTAAAGAGTTTTACCCTTATTACTTACAAGAACACAAAAATAAAGTCTGTCGGCGCTTACATTTCATTGGCAGTTGGTTTGTTTTGGCAATTTTGTTTGCCGCTATTTATCAGCAGCAATATAGCTGGATAATTTTATGCCCGGTGGTGGGCTATGGCTTTGCTTGGGTTGGTCATTTCTTCTTTGAGAAAAATCGTCCAGCAACGTTTACGCACCCTTTTTATAGCTTTATTGGTGATTGGGTAATGTTTAAAGACATTATTGTTCGCAAAGTACCATTTTAGAAAAAACCATGACTATAAAACACACAGTATCAGAGCAAGAATGGAAAGCCCGTGTTGAGCTAGCTGCCGCGTATCGCCTAGTTGCTTTATATGGCTGGGATGATCTAATTTTTACCCATATTTCAATGCGTGTTCCCGGCACAGACAACGAATTTTTGATAAATCCATATGGCATGATGTTTCACGAAATTACGGCATCAAGTCTCATCAAGGTAGATCAACAATGTAATAAGCTGCATGACAGTGAATACCCTGTTAATCCTGCGGGGTTTAATATCCATAGCTGTATTCATATGGCGCGTGATGATGCCCATTGCGTTATTCACACCCACTCACTCAATGGCACGGCGGTGTCTGCAAACAAAGACGGCTTATTGCCTATCTCTCAGCAAGCTGTTGTTGTGCACTCAGGTTTGGGTTATCACGACTACGAAGGCATAGCCCTTAACCCTGCTGAGCAAGACCGTTTAGTGAATGACCTAGGCACGAATAACTTTCTAATGCTACGTAATCATGGCCTATTAACAGTAGGTAAAACGGTCGCTGATGCATTTTTGTTTATGTATGTTTTTGAAGCTGCATGCGCTGTACAAACTCGTACTTCACAAAATACCGAACAACTCGTACAAGTACCTAGCGCGATTATTGATGGTATCAAAGGGCAAACAGAAATTGCCACTAAGGGACTGGGTGGAGCAATTGCTTGGCCTGCCTTGTTACGCTTATTAAATAGCAAAAGCCCCGGTTACGATGAGTAAGGAAACACCCTACACATTAATAGCATGGCTATAATAGGGCTGCTTTTGCCAAAATCATGCTTATATGACAAAAAACCAATGAACTTTTAAGTGGAGGCTGGTTTACATAATGACACCCTCGCTACTTTAATTGCTAGCACAATAATCAATAATGCTGCCATGGCAATTCTGGAGCGGTTAATCAATGTTTGTAATTTATTTAGCGCTCAGCATACAAAAACAGCCTTACTAACATCTGTACAAAAGCCAAAAGTGACCACTACAATAGTTAAAAAGATAATGATACTTAAAAATAGCTAACCAAACTTAATAACAAAGTTCATCAACCATCTTCATTATTATTTTTTTAATTACTTTTCAAAATCATACCTAAATCATTAGTTGTAATTTTATCTTTGTGGTTAGTCTTGTTTATTAAGATTTTTTCGTCCACTATCAATTTATGGCTTGTTATATAGGGACATATTATGGCCGAATTTAATACAACTAAATTACCTGTGCATATTGCTGAGTTAAAGTTTGCACTCGATAACGTACCCGCATACGTTTATATAAAAAATGAACTCGGACATTACGTTTATGCAAATAAACTGACTCTAGACTTATTTGCATGTTCTGCTCAAGAATTACAATATAAAACCGATACCGACTTTTTCCCTCGCCCAGATGCCAAAAAACTCGCAAAAATCGATAAACGAGTACTCAGCGGAGAGCGAACACGAGAAGAAGTTGAGTTGACTTTTCCAGGTGGGCACACGTTTATTTTTTGGGAAGTAAAAACCCCTATTTTTTGTGACTCAGAGCCAAACAAAGTAATTGGCATTTTAGGCATTGCAACTGACATTACTGAACGAAAATACCATGAACAACAACTCCTCTATGCTGCCTCTACCGATCCCTTAACTGAACTTTTAAATCGCCGCTATTTTTATATTCGCTTATCACTTGCGTTAGAAATGAGTAAGCGCGACCAAAGTTATGGTGCTGTAATATTTATTGACCTCAATAAATTCAAAAAATTAAACGACCAATATGGCCACAATACAGGCGACGCTTATCTTGTTGAAATTGCCAATAGAATGAAAGCCGCTGTGCGCGAGAAAGACTGTTTAGCCCGCATTGGTGGCGACGAATTTATAGTCTTACTTGAAGGCCTAGGTCGTGATGAGCAAACAGCCAAACACAACGCCCATCGCGTTGCTGATAAACTACAAACCGCTATCGAAATTAAATTTATTCATCAAGATATTAACTACAAAGGCTCTGCCAGTGTTGGCGTCACCATGTTTTTAGGCACACAAGAAACAGCCGATGAAATTGTGGCGCAAGCTGATCAGCATATGTATATGATAAAACATACACTTACCGATTAAACGAGCCGTAGGTTTGTACTCAACAAAATGAGGCAACTCTAAAACCAGTACCGATTACAAATCATTAGCCTGCTTTGCTTTGTGGTGGTAATCTGAGTGGCAAAATAATATTAACTGTATTAAGGAAAGTACATGGATCCCATTTCTAGCATTTTAGACCTTTTGTTAAATGTAGAAGTCTTTCTTCTAATTTTTGTTTTAGTGCTACTAAAAAGTAGCGTTAAATTTGTGCCGCAAAATCGTGCCTGGTTAATCGAACGTTTCGGTAAATACCATTCAACCAAAGAAGCGGGCTTAAACTTTATTGTGCCATTTATCGACCGTATTGCCGCTGATCGCAGCTTAAAAGAACAAGCGCAAGATGTGCCTTCTCAGTCTGCTATCACGAAAGATAATATCTCGCTTATCGTCGACGGTGTGCTGTATTTCCGCGTGCTTGACCCGTATAAAGCCACATATGGTGTTGATGACTATGTGTTTGCGGTTACTCAGCTATCGCAAACGACGATGCGTTCTGAACTTGGTAAAATGGAACTCGATAAAACCTTTGAAGAGCGCGACATGTTAAACACCAACATAGTTACCGCGATTAACCAAGCTTCTGAGCCTTGGGGAATTCAGGTTTTACGTTACGAAATTAAAGACATTGTGCCACCAAACTCTGTAATGGAAGCCATGGAAGCACAAATGAAAGCTGAGCGTGTAAAACGAGCGCAGATTTTAGAGTCTGAAGGTGATCGTCAATCTGCTATCAACGTGGCAGAAGGTAAGAAGCAAGCCCAAGTTCTTGCAGCAGAAGCTGAAAAAGCAGAGCAAATTTTACGCGCCGAAGGTGAAGCAAAAGCGATTATCGCTGTTGCTGAAGCGCAAGCAGATGCACTGCGTAAAGTAGGTGAAGCAGCGGATACAGAGCAAGGTCAAAAAGCAATTCAACTCGACTTAGCAACTAAAGCTATTGCTGCTAAAGAAGCGATTGCTCGTGAGTCATCTGTGGTATTACTTCCTGAAAGTGGTACTGATGCAAGCTCATTGGTTGCTCAAGGGATGTCTATTATTAACTCTTTGAATAAAAAGCAACAAAGTTAGGTGAGCTGATGGCATTTTTAGATACCCATTTAGCCGAAGCATTGATGATTATAGGTGTTATCGCGCTAATTGTTGAAGTTGCTGTACTGGGTATGAGTACCTATGTACTACTGTTTTTAGGCTTATCTTTATTTGCCAGTGGCTTATTAATGAATATAGGCTTACTTGATACGAGTTACACCACCGCGCTTTGGAGCAATATAGTGTTTACTCTAGGCTTTGCTGTAGTACTTTGGAAACCACTCAAACGCATGCAAGATAAAACCGATACTAAGCCAATACATAGCGATTTTGCAGAGCTTACCTTTATCGTGAACGCTGATGTTGATGATAAAGGGTTAACCACGCATCAGTATTCGGGTATTACATGGCAATTAAAAAGTCAGTCTCCCATTGCTGCGGGTAGTACTGTAAAAGTGACCGACAAACAAGTTGGCGTACTTTGGGTAGAAGCGGTATAAGAGCAATGCGTAAAAACAGTTAATTAGAGTTGAAACTCTATTTAGTTTTGTAACCGTGTTTGCTATGGTTAGAAGCACTCACGGTTACAAGCAAGGTTGCGAAAATGAACAATAACAAGGCACTGGTTGTAGAAGGTGGCGCAATGCGTGGTATTTTTGCCACTGGCGTTCTGGATGCTTTTATTAAGGCTAATTACCAACCTTTTAATCAATGCTATGGTGTTTCTGCCGGAGCCACAAACATTGCCGCTTATTTGTGCGCCCAATACAAACGTAACCATGCGGTGATTACCGATTACTCTTGCCGACCTGAATTTATTGATTTTGTTCGTTTTATTAAAGGTGGCCACCTGTTTGATTTAGACTGGCTGTGGCAAGAAACCATCCGTGATATTCGCCTTGATCTCGACACCTTCAAAAAGCAAGCCAGTGAGTTTTACATTGTTACAACCAATATACAAACTGGACAAGCAGAGTACTTAAAAGCTAGTGCAGCTCATCTTGAAGAGCAATTAAAAGCCTCATGTGCTCTCCCTATTGCTTATCGAGAATTTCCCATTATCGACAATTTACAACTCACTGATGGCGGCGTCGCTGATTCTATTCCAATTCGCAAAGCATACGAGATGGGTAATAAAGAAATCACCGTTATTTTATCTCAACCTCTTGGCTATAAGAAAAAGCCAGCTAAAGCGCCTTGGCTTGTAAAGCGTCTTTATAAGAGAACCCCAGCATTAGCTGAAGCAACCCTCAGACGCGCAGAAAATTACAATCAAAGTATTGATTTTATTACCAACCCGCCAAGCGATTGTAAAATTAATATTATTGCACCGCCACCTAACTTTGCTGTTGGTCGAACAACAAAATCATTTGAAAAACTCAGTGCGGGTTATGAAATGGGCTTAAATGCGGGTGCACATTTTTTAACTCAAATTGCCTAATACCCTATATGAACTAATACACTAAAAAAGGAACAATCTTCAAGCGTTTTCGATGTCATTGGCTATACTTTAAATAGTTATGTTAGCCAAGGATTGACCATGAAACTCCCCCTGCCTTTTATTACTGCCCTCAGGGTTTTAATACTCTCTTTTTTCTGCTTATTTTCATTTTATAGCCAAGCTATTGAGTGGCCGCAACAAGTGCAAACATCACAAGGCACACTTATAGTTTATCAACCACAACCCGAGAAACTAAACGGTAATACTTTAACAGCCCGTGCAGCAATGTCATTTTCGGTTTCAGGCAATGACGCTGTGTTTGGCGTATTTTGGTTTACCGCTAAATTAGATACTGACCGCGAAAATGATACCGTCACCGTTCGCAATATGACTGTCACCGATGTACGCTGGCCTGAATCAAAAGATGCTGGAGAACAACAGTTTACTGCTGTCGTTAATGAAGCAATAAAAGCCAGTCAATTCGAAACCTCTCTTTCGCAACTCACCGCCAGCCTGGAAAGTGCAGAAGCAGCAGAACAAAGTTTAACGCAATTAAAAACCGATCCTCCGGCGATTATTTTCAAAGAGCAGTTGTCAGTTTTACTTAGTTTTGATGGTGAACCTAAGTTTAGTAAAATTGAAAACAGCCAATATGAGCGCGCTTTAAACACCGCCATGATAGTGATTAAGGATAGCAAAAGCAAACTTTGTTATCTCACCGATGGGCAATTTTGGTATCAGGCAAAACAAGCCAAAGGGCCTTATGAATATACTCAGTCGCCACCGGCTGAACTTATAAAAATGCTCCCTAAAGATACCGAAAGCTCAGATCTAAGTGCACCACCAGCCATTGTTGTAGCCACTAAACCCACAGAGCTTATTGCAACAGATGGCGCAGCTAAATGGAAAAGCCTAACCGGTGGCGAGCTCATGTATGTGTTTAATACAGAAACCCCATGGCTGCGTGATATGCAAACTAACAATATGTACGTATTGTTATCTGGGCGCTGGTATCGCTCTAAACAGCAAACAGGCCCATGGACATTTGTACGTGGTGATGAGTTACCAGAGAGCTTTGCCAATATTCCACCTGAATCAGATTTAGGTGGCCTCAGAGTTTCGGTTGCTGGTACTGAAGAAGCCGACGAGGCTGTATTAGATGCTAAAGTGCCTCAAACAGCGGCTATCAGCCGTAAAGACACCAGTTTGACTGTGTATTATGATGGCAAGCCTAAGTTTGAACGGATCCCAGGCACGCAGGTTTCTTATGCCATTAATACCGATGCACAAGTGCTGCAAATTAAAGGCAAATATTATGCTGTCGATAATGCGGTGTGGTTTAAGGCAGACTCCGCACAAGGGCCTTGGCTTGTTGCTGATAGCATTCCAAAAGACGACATAGCAAAAATTCCTCCAAGTTCTCCTGTATACAACGTGACATATGTTGATATTTACGAGTCAACCCCTGAAGTAGTTTACGTCGGTTATTACCCAGGTTACATGTGGTCATACCCTTATTATGGCGTGCCAGTGTATGGAACAGGTTGGTATTACCCGCCATACTGGGGCGGTGGCTACTACTACCCTCGCCCACCGACTTGGGGCTTTAATATTGGCTATAACAACTGGACAGGCTGGTCTTTTGGCTTAAGTTGGAGCAATGGTTTTTTAAATCTAGGTATGAATTGGAATGTAGGTTGGCCAACCCATTATCGACCTTATCATTGTTGTAATGGCTGGTATGGTGGTGGTTACCGTGGCCCAGTTATTATTAATAATGGCAACATCAATATAGGCAACAAAATTAATGTCGGCCATAAACCGGGGCATCTTAATAAACAGCCAAGACTTAATATTTATAAGCGCGATCAAAGTAAATCTCGTCTTGCCTCAAAACAGCAGGTTAAACGCGATTTAAAAACTGCTATTAGCCAACGCGATAAGGCAAATAATATTTTCGCTGATCAAAAGGGTAACGTGCTCAAACATGATGCTGATAAATGGCAACAACGTGTAGAGGGTAAATGGCAAACATTACCCAGAGATAAACAGCAACAAATCAAAGATCGGTCACAAAACATTGACCACCAACAAGTGCAAAATAAATTACAAAGCATAGATAAAAGTAAAGCGAGGCAAACATTGCAGCAACGCCAGCATACGCAAAACAGACAGCAAAATCGTATGCAGCAATTAAATCAAGCAAATAGAGCACGTCAGCAAGGTATGCAGCGCCAACAAATGCGCCGCAATACACAAAGACAAATGCCTAGACAATTGCCTAACCGAGGCCATTAATGTAAAAGTAGGTACAAAACAAGGCCAGTGTAAATACTGGCTTTGTTAACTTGACTAGCGTTAAGCACGCTTCATAACTATTTAAAAGATGAAATACCTACCTAGATAAAAAGCTTCAAAATAATTTCAAAAATTTGCTTAAAACCATTTCTCTATTAATTTTAATACTAAGTCCTTACAAAAGTTTGCACGCTCATGTTAAATAACTATACCGTTCGTACGCGATTAGCCGTATTGGCTTTGTTACCGGTTACAGTTTTTGTGATCACATCTATTTTTACAATGTCTATTATGTCGAACTTGATAAAAGGCATCGACAGTTTGTATGACGATAGAGTCATACCTCTTGAGCAGATAAAAACAGTATCGGACAATTACGCGGTTAGCATTGTTGATTTATTTCATAAATACCGCGCTGAGCAAATTTCAAAAACTGACTTTCTAGCCGCCGTTGAAAATGCAAAAAAAGTCGCTGACAACAAATGGAAAAGCTACTTAGGAACCAAGCTCACCACAGAAGAGCAGCGCCTAGTAAATATAGTTGAAAAGAACCTCAGTGTGGTCGAAAGCGAACTCAGCACGTTTTTAACCCAAGTTAAAAGTGACCAACTTAAAGCAGTACCTAACAAGGTGTTCGTAAAAAGTCTTTATGATGTGTTTGACCCACTCAGTGAAAGTTATCAAGGACTTATAAACTTACAAATCAATGAGGCTAACAAGTTTAAAAACGCCGCAGATAAAGATTTTGCTCAGGTCAGTATCGCTATGACAGCATCTATCACAGTTTTAATTATTTTGTTGCTGGCTATTGCCTTTATTATATACCGCTCTATTCATAACCCATTGTTATCTCTGAGTGAAACGATAGGTTCTATCTCTGAGAATGCCGACTTACGTCTGCGCGCCAAAACCCATGGTAATGACGAAATCGCCCAAGCAGCACATCACTTTAATGCCATGATGGAACGCATTCATACTTTAGTAAATGATGTAACGAGCGCAACACTCACACTTTCATCTGCGGCTGAACAAATGAACTCAATTAGTGATCAAGTAGCCAGCACAGCCACAGAGCAAGAACATCAATCGGCGATGATTGCAACTGCCATTACGCAAATGAGTAGTGCGATTGAGCAAGTTGCCGCCAATGCATTATCAACGTCAGAAAAAGCAACTCACACAGATAAAACAGCCAAACAGGGTCAGCAATCTGTGCAGGAAAATATTGATGCAATAAACCTCTTATCACATGTCGTTAATGCGAATACAAAACTAATCAATGAGTTAAACACACAATCAACTGATATCAATCAAGTGGTGATGATGATCCAGGGTATTGCAGAACAAACGAACTTACTTGCGTTAAATGCCGCCATTGAAGCTGCCCGTGCAGGTGAGTCAGGTCGCGGTTTCGCAGTAGTGGCTGATGAAGTTAGGCAGCTTGCGCACAACACGCAAAAAGCCACAGCGAGTATTAATGAAATGATTAGTAAACTACAAGCAATGGCGCAGCAGGCAGTTACCGCCATGGGCAATGCCGACGAAAGTGCCAAACAAAGTGTTGAATACGCCGAGCGCTCATCACAATTACTCTCTGAAATTACTCAAGAAATGGCTCTTATTGCCGATATGAACAACCAAGTATCCACTGCAACAGATGAGCAGACCACTGTTGCCAACGAACTAAGTTGTAATATTAATGAATTTAGTAGTAGCATTTCACTGGTTAGCGAAAGATCGCAACAAAATGCGCAAGCCAGCCAAGAATTGGCTTCATTGGCTTCGAAATTACAACAGCAGGTGCATGTGTTCAAAGTATAATGTAGAGCTGCGCTCAAAAAACAGGGACTTACATTAATGAACAGGGCAGCATTTATATTACTATTAACATTTGTTCTGTGGAGTCTACAAAGCTTTGCGCATGAGCAAATTGTTATTCAGCTTGCAAAACCAAACTATATCGAAGCGGTAAAAAACCAATATATCCACGATATTCTCAACAAAAGTTTTGCTGCAATGGATGCGAATGTTGTGTTGCTTTACAACGTTAAGCCAATGAATAATAAACGTATTGTAGAGCAGCTGAGTCAGAATAAAACAATTACCCTAGCTTGGTTATCTTTGCCTCTCCAGCAAACTGACTCTCTAGTAAAAACAACTATCCCACTCTACAAAGGCTTACATGGCCAGCGTTTACTGATTATCCGCGACGAAGACCAAGAAAAGTTTAGATCCATTAAAACCCTTGCAGAATTAGCGCCCTTAGTTGGCCTGCAAAAACAGAGCTGGTCTGATTATACCGTGCTGAAAAATAATGGTTTAACCGTTAATGGAGAGCTTGATTATCCAGGTATGATCAAAGCCCTCAAAACAGGGCTTGGTGATTACTTTCCACGCTCAGTACTAGCAATTGACAGTGAACTAAATAGACTAAAACAGTTCAATTTTGTCATTGCACCAAACATCATGTTGCAATACCCCAGTGAATATTACTTTTATTTAAGTAAAGAAAATCAACACATTAGAGACATGTTAGAACAAGGCATGCAAAAGCTACAGCAATCTGGTGAGCTTGATAAACTTTATTTGCAATACTTTGGTGATGTTGAAAAACATTTTTCTTTAAAGCAACGTCATAGAATAACGCTAAATAATAAGGAGTAATCATGCTAAAAGCACTGCTCATCATTATCGTGGCATCAGCAATTTTTGCTGCGGGTTTTATGGCTGGGGTTTACAGTTTACCAATTTTAACTGAGCAACCTGCTCCTGAGGCTGGCATATTGAAGCAGCATCAAGGTCGAGCTCAGTTTAGTGCTGAGTTTAAACCAAATCTTAAAGGTTCAGACCGCTTGCATTATGGTGATGGCATGGTGTACCTAACGAATGATGCTATTTCTATGCAAGGCACTTTATCTCCTGGCCCTGACTATCAACTTTACCTATCACGCAACTTTGTCGATAACGAAGCCGATTTTTTAGCACAAAAAGGCACGATGCAACGTGTTGCAGGGGTGCGTTCATTCAATGGTTTTAAATTAGTTGTGCCACAAGGTATTGATGTTAGCGATTACAATACAGTGGTTATTTGGTGTGAAAGTTTCTCGGAGTTTATTACTGCAGCGCAGTATCAGTAAAAACAAAGCCGCCTTTGGAGAGGGCGGCTTTAAAGCGGCAGCTATGGGTGTGAGCTGCCTAATCAAGAGTCATTAAGCTGCATCTTCGGTACTTTGTTGTGTCTCTTCGCTGTGCCGAATTAAGTAATCAAAAGCACCTAAACTTGCTGTAGCGCCACTGCCCATTGCAATAATGATTTGCTTAAACGGCGTTGTTGTTGCATCACCCGCCGCGTAAACACCCGGTAATGATGTTGCACCTTTACTATCGATTTCGATTTCACCAAAGCGAGTCAGTGATAACTTTGAATCTTTTAACCATTCAGTGTTTGGCACCAAGCCGATTTGTACAAAGATACCTGCAAGCTCAAGTGATTTTTTATCGCCAGAGATGCGGTCAACATAGCTTAAGCCTGTAACTCGTTTACCATCGCCAACAACTTCTGTCGTTTGCGCGTTTTTGATAATAGTAATGTTGTTTAAGCTATTTGCTTTACGAATAAGAACTTCATCTGCGCGTAAGCTATCAGCAAATTCAAGCACGGTGACGTGCTCAACAATGTTAGCAAGGTCGATTGCAGCTTCAATACCTGAATTACCACCACCGATAACCGCGACGGCTTTACCTTTAAATAACGGACCATCACAGTGAGGACAGTAAGCAACGCCATGACCGCGATACTCTTTCTCACCTGGTACGTTCATTTCACGCCAGCGTGCACCGGTTGCTAATACCACTGATTTAGCATTCAAAACCGCGCCATTTTCTAGTGTGATTTGATAATTACCTTGCTTAGTAAGTGATGCTGCACGTTGGTTTTGCATAACATCAACATCGTATTCTTTTACGTGCTCTTCTAGTTGAGCAACTAATTTAGGGCCTTCGGTCGCTTTAACTGAGATAAAGTTTTCAATTGCTAAAGTATCTGAAACCTGACCACCAAAACGCTCTGCAACCACGCCCGTGTTCAAGCCTTTGCGTGCCGAATAGATTGCCGCAGAAGCCCCAGCGGGCCCCCCTCCAACAACAAGTACATCAAACAACTCTTTAGCACTTAATGCTTCAGCTTGGCGTGCTGCTGCTTTAGTATCTACTTTGTTTAGTATGTCGGTCAGGTTAACTGCGCCTTGGCTAAATAGCTCACCATTTAAATATACAGCCGGCACTGCTAAAACATTACGCTCGTTCACTTCGTCTTGGAACAAAGCACCATCAATCATAGTGGCCGTAATGTTTTCGTTGTGTGCTGCCATTAAGTTTAGTGCTTGCACTACTTGTGGACATGTTTGACAACTTAATGAAATATACACTTCAAAGTTAAGCGGCCCGGGTAATGATTTAATTTGTTCAATTTCACTCTCTGATGCCTTACTTGGATGACCACCTGTATGAAGGAGTGCAAGGATCAAGCTGGTGAATTCGTGGCCCATAGGCACACCCGCAAATGTGATTTGCGTATTGTTAATAGGTGAAGATACCACCATAGACGGACGACGTACGTCTTGGTTTGGGTTATCTCGCACCGAGAATTTATCGCTTAACGATGCTAAATCGTTTGCTAAGTTTTTAAGTTCTGTTGATTTATTGCTGTCATCCAAGGCGATAAGCAGCTCAACAGGGCTGGTAATAGAAGCAAAGTGGCTTGTTAATTGGTTTTTGATA